>Ga0070729_10001731_pt1 | contig 31764 bp, 26 predicted proteins | sample tdDd472_FD_66725 | JGI IMG/M metagenome (GOLD analysis project Ga0070729, IMG submission 66725) | Marine sediment microbial communities from the Atlantic coast under amendment with organic carbon and nitrate - tdDd47.2 | ecosystem: Environmental > Aquatic > Marine > Coastal > Sediment | place...
GTTCTTAGCTTAGAACGCACCGCCGATCGTAAACTGGAAACGTTCCGTTTCATCGCCCCACTGGGTGTCCGTAGTCTCGTTCGCGTTCAGCGGGAACGCATAACTGAACTTGAACAAGCCCATGGGTGACAGCCATTCGACCGAAGCACCGGTTGAGTACTTCAGCTCACTGTCACCCGGACGATAGCTTTGCGGCGTGCCGCCGGCACACTTGCTGGCAATGCCGTCGGGACCGCAGAAACGCACGTTTTCAGTAGAGAATACATTGCCGAGGTCAAAAAACAATGACGCACGGGCCTTGGTACTCCACGACTGCGGCAGCGGCAAAATCAGCTCGCTCTGCAACACGGTCAACAGGTTACCGCCATAAGGGTTACCCAGACTGTCGATCGGGCCAAGGGCGTTCTCGCGGAAACCACGAATGGTGTTCGGACCACCGGCAAATTTGTTTCTGAACGGCGGAATAGAAGTGGTGTCACCGAAGGCATCACCGTACGAAGTATCCAGCTTGAATGCCCAGGTAAAGTAGCGGGTCATCGGCTGATACTTGCGCATCGAGTAGTTGATGAACCAGTACTCAACTTCACTGCCCGGGATTGTCGCACTGAGCGTCGCACGATGACGCGAACCGCGGGTCGGGAACAGCGAGCGGTTACGTGAGTCGTATACCCAGCCGGTCAGCAGCTCGAAAGTATTGAAATCGGTCACCGCAACATCGGGCGGTACTTTCTTCGGATTACCGTTAGACAGCACCCAGTCGATGGCCTGCTGGGAGCTGCCTACTTCATTCACAGCCAGCTCGGACTTCTGCCAGGTACCACCGTAAATCACCCGCTGATATTCCGACAGCGGATAGCCGTACTCGAGACTGGCGTTCAGCGTTTTGGTATCGAAGTCGGATGCATCACGCGTGAACTGCGTAATGTTCCGGTAAGTCAGTGACACGGTCCGGCTTACCGCGTCGGGCGTGATGTATGGATTGGTGTATGAACCACCGAGCACGGTACGGTACTTACCAATGTTGAGGTCGGTAGAGACACGGTTGCCGGTGCCCATAAAGTTGGTATGAACGAAGTTACCGTTCAACAAAATACCCTGTGAATCGGAGTAGCCGATACCACCACCGAAGCTGCCCGGCAGACCTTCTTTGATATCGAAGTTCACGTCGACCTGGTCATTGGTACCCGGCACCGGCTCCATTTCCATGTTGACGCTTTCAACATATGGCAGGCGCTGCAGACGCACTCTGGAACGGTCGAGCTGGGCATTAGACAGATACGCGCCCTCAAGCTGACGCATCTCACGGCGGAACACCACGTCGTTAACCGACGCAGCACCACGGAAGTTGATGTCGCGTACGTAAACGCGGTTCTTCGGCTCGATGTAGAAAGTCAGCGCTACGGTCTTAGTGTCCGGGTCCAGCTCCGGCACCGGATCAATCTCGGCAAAGGCATAACCTTCCTGACCAAGGCGCAGCTTTAAGAGCTCCGCCGTCTGACTGATAGCACGCTGCGAATAGATCTGCCCTTCTTTTACCTGCAGATACGGCAGCAGCTGTTCTTCATTAAGAATCAGGTCACCCGCAAGGCCCACGGAAGAAACTGTGAACTTACCGCCTTCGTTAATGTTGACCGTGATGAATACGCTTTTGCGATCGGGCGACAGTGCCACCTGCGTTGATTCGATACGGAAGTCGGCGAAACCGTTATCCATATATAAAGAGCGCAGGGTTTCCAGGTCGCCGCCCAAAGCTTCACGCGAGTACAGGTCGTCTTTACGGATAAACGCCAACCAGTGCGGTGTGCGCAGGGTAAAGATATCCAGTATCTCTTCATCGTCGAAGATCGTGTTGCCGACAATATTGATCTGACGAATCTTCGAACGCTTGCCTTCTTTAATGTTGATCTTGATGTCAACTTTGTTGCCCGGCAGTTCGATAACTTCACTGTCAATTTCGGCAGCGTACTTACCGCCGCTGTAATACTGATCGAGAAGCGACTGCTCTACCTCGTCCAGTACGGACTGATCGAAAATGCGACCGGTCTTCAAACCGATCTTCGCCAGCGGCTCTTCGAGATCCTCATCCTTGATGTCTTTATTGCCTTCGATGGTGAACGACTCGATTGACGGACGTTCAAGCACAGAAATAACCAGCGTGTTGCCATCGCGATACAGCTTTACATCGCGGAAGAAGCCTGTTGAGAAGACCGCCCGCATGGCTTCCTGAACCCGCAACGGGGTCATCTCGTCGCCCAAATTGACCGGCAAATAGTTATAAAGCGTGCCCTCGGAGATACGCTGCAGACCCTGCACCCGGATATCGCGCACCACAAAGGTCTCCGCCGCAGTTGCTGCGGGGGCTGAAAACACGCCTGCAAATACCGCCAAAATGGCCAAAACCCTTAAAACACGGGCATCTCTGACCATTTTGACTAGCCAATAATTCACGCCGGAATCCAAATCAGAAGAAACGGGAAAGGTCATTGTAAAACGCAAACGACATAATCAACACCAAAAATGCGATGCCAATTTGCTGACCGATAATCTGGGCCCGCTCTGACAGCGGTGACCCCTTAATGGCCTCAGCCACCTGATACACAATCTGACCACCGTCGAGCACCGGCACAGGCATCAGATTGAGAATGCCAAGGCTGACACTGACGATTGCCAGGAAGCTCAGAAACGGCGCAAAGCCGATACTGGCGGAATAGCCGGCATACTCGGCGATATTGATCGGACCGCTGATATTCTTCACGGACACATCACCAATCACCATCCGGCCCAACATACGCACGGTCAGCTCGGCCATATCCCAGGTGCGCTCAACAGCCGGCATCACCGACTCGACTACGCCGTAACGCTGCAAGGCACTGTACCGCTCGGCCAGACCTTCGGGCGGCTCGGTGGCCATACCGATCAGACCGATACGCTCACCTTCCGTTTCAGTCTCACCGATGGTGGCTGTCATGGTTAACTGTTCGCCGTCGCGTTCAACTACGAAAGTAACCGTTTCACCGGGGCGCTCCCGCACCCACATAACCCACTGTGGCCAGTCCTCGACAACCTCGCCTTCTGCAGAGACCACCGTGTCCCCTGCCAGCACACCGGCCGCTTCGGCCGCACCGCCTGGCGTCACTTCACTGACTGTTGCAGGAATAACAGGCTTCCAGGGTGCCATGCCCAGCACCGGGAACAACTGCCCGGGTTCGGTCAACTCGGACAAGCGCCCTTCCACATCCAGCAGCGCGGTGCGGGTTTCGCCATCAACCGTTTCAACTTCAAGTGCAACGACCGACTCATCCAGCACTTCTTCCAGCAGATAGAGAATGGCACCTTCCCAGGTGCCGACATCGTTATCGCCTACCCGGAGTATTTTGTCTTCGCTTTGAATACCCGCCCGTGCAGCAATCGAGTTTGGCTCAACGTCGCCAATAATCGGCTGCGCACCCGGCACACCGACAACAAACATCAACCAGTAAGCCACCACAGCAAAAATAAAGTTGGCACCGGGACCTGCAAACAGAATGGCAATACGGGCCCACACCGGCTTGCGGGTGAAGGCGCGGTCAATTTCTTCAGGAGCGACATTGCCCTCGCGCTCATCCAGCAGCTTCACATAGCCGCCCAGAGGAATAGCCGAGATGCAGTATTCGGTTTGATCCGGCCCGGACTTGCGCATCCAGATAGGTTTACCGAAACCGATGGAATAACGCAGCACTTTGACTCCGCACCAGCGTGCCACGATGTAATGGCCGTACTCATGCACAGCTACCAGCACGCCGATAGCGACGAGAAAAGCGAGCACTGATGTAAGAAAAAAGTCCATTTGGCGAATTCAGAAAGTCTTATACAGATTGAGTCAGATTATTGCTGCGTCCAATAAGTTCAACGCGCTTAGCAATGCTGCGTAGACAGGCAAAGCAGCCAGCACACCATCGATACGGTCCAGAACCCCGCCGTGACCCGGCAGAATACGACCACTGTCTTTCAGACCGGCGCTGCGCTTGAAAAAGCTCACGGTTAAATCACCGACCACGGAGACCATACCGATGCAAAGTCCTAACATTGCAGCAATCAGCGGCTCCCAACCGAACAGCTTGGTGCCGGCCATCGCCACCAGCACGGCAGCAATCATTCCGCCAAAGAAACCTTCCCAGGTTTTGCCGGGACTAACACGCGGAATCAGTTTGTGCTTACCGATGCTCTTGCCCGTGAAATAGGCGCCGATATCAGCCGCAGCCACCAGCGCAAACAACATCAAAAACAGCAAACTGCCGTTTTCACCGGAACACAGGATTCGCACACCGGCCAGCCATGCAGGCACCAGCACCACCGCGCCGCATAAGCCGGTCAGAAAAGCAGAAGGCTTGCCCTTGGCGAACAACAGCATCAGAAAGGCAATAAACCACCAGATGCAGGCAATGCCAAGCACAGGCAGCAACATGGCATCGAGGTCGGGCGACAGGAACAAGCCGGTCATTAACAAAGCGAGCAAGGCGGTATAGATCAGTCGCGCACCGGCGCTCTGCCATCCCGCGAAACCGGCCCACTCCCAGGCGCCGATCAACAGCACTACCGATACGAACCCGACCGCTATTTCGGTATTGGTTGCGAACAGCACAGTCAGGAAAACCGCTGCCAGAACGATAGCGGTAATAATGCGTTTGGTGAGGTTGGAGCTCACAGTCTAGCCGGCCTCCAACTGATCGCCGGTACGACCGAAGCGTCGTTCACGGGCCTGATAGAAATCGATAGCCGCATCCAGCTCAGCGTCGGAAAAGTCCGGCCACAACGAGTTACAGAAATGCAGTTCGGTGTATGCCAGATCCCACAGTAGAAAGTTACTGATGCGGGTTTCACCACCGGTGCGGATCAACAGATCGGGATCCGGCACGCCATGCAATGACAGATGCTGTTCCAAAGCCGCTTCATCAACATCGGCGGCAGCCAGCTTGCCGGCCTCCACATCGGCAGCAACCTTCGCCGCGGCCTGCACAATGTCCCAGCGACCGCCGTAAGCCACAGCAAGTATCAACTGCATCCGTTTGTTGCCGGCTGTTTGCTCTTCTGCTTTGGCCAGCTTCTTTTGCAGCCGCTCTGAAAGCTGACTGCGCTCACCGATGAAGCGCACGCTGATGTCATTCTTATGCAGGACATCCACTTCACGTTGCAGCACCTCAAGAAACAGGCTCATCAAACTGCTGACTTCATCAGCAGGACGGTTCCAGTTCTCGCTACTGAAAGCAAACAACGTGAGCTGCTTAACGCCGCGCTGCGCACAGGCCTCAACAACCGCCCGGGTGGCTTTCACGCCGGCACGATGCCCAAGCGCACGGGCCTGGCCACGCTGCTTCGCCCAGCGGCCGTTGCCATCCATAATGATCGCAATGTGTCCGGGTATATCCGGGCCTGATGGCCGGCCTTGTGTATCGCTGTCTGACATCAACTACAACCGCTGACTCAGATGGCCATTACTTCCGCTTGCTTGGCTTCAGACAGTTCGTCGACCTTGGCGACGTACTTGTCGGTCAGCTGCTGCACTTCAGTTTGAGCGCGACGATCGTCGTCTTCAGAAATCTCTTTCTCTTTAAGCAGCTCTTTAATATCACCCAGAATGTCGCGGCGGATATTGCGGATAGCCACTTTGCCCTGCTCCGCTTCGTGACGCACAACCTTGGCAAGGTCTTTACGACGCTCTTCAGTCAGATCCGGCAGCGGTACACGAATGACGTTACCCGCACTCATCGGATTCAAACCAAGGTCGGCCTGCATGATCGCTTTTTCGATAGGCGCAATCATTGATGCCTCAAACGGAGTGACCGCCAGCGTGCGCGAATCTTCAACCGAAATATTCGCAACCTGATTCAGCGGCGCGTCGGCGCCGTAGTATTCAACAGTGATCTGTTCGAGCAGACTGGGGTGAGCACGACCGGTGCGCAGCTTGCCGAAAGTTGCGGTCAACGCGGCGATACTTTTTTCCATTCTCGCTGCGCCGTCTTTTTTCAGATCATCAATCATTCTTTCTGTTTCCTAATTTTGCGTTGGCAACTCAGTTGCCGGAATACTTTTTCAGACCCTGGTCCGGACTTCCAACTCAGACCTCTACCAGCGTACCGACTTCATTACCTTTCATCAGGTCAATCAGCGCGCCGCGTTCGTGCAGATCCATCACCCTGATCGGCAGGCCGTTGTCACGGCACATCACAATAGCAGTGGTGTCCATGACACCCAGACGGTCTGCAATAACCTGATCATAGCTGAGACGCTCATAGCGCTCAGCATCGGGGTTGGTTTTCGGGTCGGCGGTGTACACACCATCCACTTTGGTTGCCTTGATCAGCAGATCGGCACCAATCTCAATCGCACGCAGACTGGCAGCGGTATCGGTGGTGAAGAACGGGTTGCCCATACCGGCAGCAAGAATAACTACCCGGCCTTTCTCGAGGTGCCGCACTGCGCGGCGACGAATGTAGTCTTCACACACTTCATTAATGGCGAGTGCAGACATGACGCGCGCCTGCACATCAACGCGTTCGAGCGCGTCCTGCATTGCCAGAGAGTTAATGACGGTTGCGAGCATACCCATGTGGTCGCCGGTCACCCGGTCCATACCCGAACGGGCCAGACCTTCGCCGCGGAAAATATTGCCACCGCCGATAACCACACCAACCTGCACCCCCATGTCGTTGATCTGAGCAATGTCGGCTGCGAGCTGACTCAGCACATCCGGATCGATGCCGTACTGACTGCTACCCAGCAAGGCTTCACCGCTCAGTTTCAACAAAACTCGTTTATAGGGCATTGCATCTGCAGTCATCGGGTTTCAGCCTCCGTTCATACCTCATCACTATGTGAGGTCATTATTTTTATGCAAAAAATAACCCCGCCTAAGCGGGGTTACTCATTATTTAGTGCGATTCAGCGAAAACGACACAACCGGTCTCGACGAGACCGCTCAACTGACGTTTTTCACCTTTAGTGCAGTAATCACTCAAACTCATAGAGTTCCCTGTCGCACAGTTTACCGTGATCAGCTGCTGGCTTTAACCTGTGCAGCCACTTCCTCGGCAAAGTTTTCTTCTTTCTTCTCGATACCTTCGCCTACTTCGAAGCGAACGTATGAAGCAACCTTGGCACCCTTGCTGTCCAGCAGTTTACCAACAGTTACGTCCGGATCCTTAACAAACGGCTGGCCAACCAGAGTGATCTGGGCCAGATGCTTGCGCAGGCGACCGGCAATCATTTTCTCAACGATTTCAGCAGGCTTGCCTTCGTTCAGAGCCTGTTCGGTGAGGATCTTCTTCTCACGCTCGAGGTCGTCAGCAGGAACACCGTCTTCGTCGATGCAAACCGGGTTGCTGGCAGCGATGTGCATAGCAATGTCGCGGGCCAGTTCTTCGTCGCCGCCTTCTACATCGACAACAGCACCGATACGACCGCCGTGTACATATGCACCAACGGCGCCTTTCGGTTCGAAAACGTTGAAGCGACGTACGCTGATATTCTCACCGATTTTAGCGACCAGGTCGGTACGCAGGTTTTCGAGAGTTTTGCCGTCGGCTTCAAGAGCAGACAGAGCATCAACGTCGGCCGGCTTGTTAGCCAGCAGCAGTTCAACCGCCTTGTTTGCGAAACCGAGGAAGTTTTCGTCGCGGGCGACAAAGTCGGTCTCACTGTTTACTTCGATAATCGCAGCAACGCCATTGTCGGTACCGAACAGCACAACGCCTTCAGCAGCGGTGCGGTCAGCAACCTTACCGGCTTTAGCCTGGCCGCGGGTACGCAGCAGATCCATTGCAGCTTCGATATCACCGTCGGTTTCAACCAGCACTTTTTTACATTCCATCATGCCGGCGCCGGTGCGCTCACGAAGCTCTTTTACCAAACTTGCAGTAATAGCCATTTTGATTCTTAACCTTTTGAAAACAGCGGCGGCGCTGTTACGCCTGCCGCTATAGTTTTTGCCAGAGAGACGGCGCCGTTATTCGGCGGCGTCAGCCTTAACCTCTTCAGCTTTTTCCTCAGCAGGAGCTTCCTCTGCAGCTTCCTTCTTCGGAGCAGCTTTCTTGGTAGCGGCTTTCTTAGTGGTCTTCTTAGCTGTTTTCTTGGCAGCCTTCTTCGCAGCTTTCTTCTTCGGAGCTGCGTTTTCGTCCACTTCAACGAACTCGTCGTCGCCAACCGGAACCGCCGGGATAGCCTGCTTGCCGTCAAGGACAGCATCAGCAATACCGGTAGAGAACAGCATGGCAGAACGCATAGCGTCGTCGTTACCCGGTACAGGGTAATCAACCAGTTCAGGTGAGCAGTTGGTGTCGACGATAGCAACAACCGGAATACCCAGCTTGCGGGCTTCAGCTAAGGCAATCTTCTCGTGACCGACGTCGATGATGAAGATCGCGTCAGGGATAGAGTTCATGTTCTTAATACCGCCCAGGCTACGCTCCAGCTTTTCCTGTTCACGTGACAGGTTCAGCTGTTCTTTCTTGGTCAGCGTAGAAGCGGCACCGTTTTCGCCCAGCATTTCTTCGAGCTCGAACAAACGCTTAATAGACTGTTTAACGGTTTTGAAGTTGGTCAGCATGCCGCCGAGCCAGCGATGGCTGACGAAAGGCATGTCACAACGCTCAGCCTGAGTGCGAACTGCTTCGCGGGCGGCGCGTTTGGTACCTACGAACAGAATGGTGCCGCCGTCAGCAACGAGGTTCTTAACGAAACCACAAGCTTCCTGATACAGCGGAACGGTGTGTTCCAGGTTGATGATGTGAATGTTGTTACGTTTACCGAAGATGTATTGACCCATCTTCGGGTTCCAGTAGCGGGTCTGATGCCCGAAATGTACGCCTGCCTCAAGCATCTGGCGCATTGATACGTCAGCCATTTATATACTCCTTGTTGGGTTACGGCTTCCATGTGCCCCATCCTGACAACCGGCGCATTCAGGCAGCACCAGACGGGTTTAAAAAACCCAAAAGGCGGAAATCTGTCCTGAAAAGTCGCTGGCACCCAGCCGGATGTGACGACACATGTGAGGATTTATTGCGCTAAGCGCGGGCGCTTTATACCATAAGCGCCCTATAGCGACAACGGATTATTCCTCCGGAAATCAGCGGGTTTGGGCCTCTACCGGCAACATTGCAGGGTGAGGCCGGCAAAATCCGGTCATTTCCGGCCTGAATCCCGCGGATTTACTGGGCTAACGAGGCTTTTCGGACTATCCGGACACCTCCCGGCCAGCCGCTGCCCGGCGACAAAACCGGCGCAGCATAACCACAGAAGGATTACCGACACATGGGCATTGAGCTCAAGGATGCCGACGCGCAGGCCAAAATGCGCGTTGCAGGGCGACTGGCAGCCGACGTACTGGACATGATTGGCGAGCATGTGCAGCCCGGCGTGACCACCGATCATCTGGACCAGATCTGTCATGACTACATCGTCAATGAGCAGCAGGCCATCCCTGCCCCGCTGAATTACCGCGGCTTTCCGAAGTCAATCTGCACTTCGGTAAACCACGTTGTTTGCCACGGCATACCGGCAGACAAAAAACTGAAGAACGGCGACATCATAAATATTGATATCACCGTCATCAAAGACGGTTATCACGGTGACACCAGCCGCATGTTCATGGTGGGCAAACCCACCGTTCAAGGTCAGCGCGTCGCACAGATTTCGTACGACTCGATGATGATGGGTATCGAGAAGATCCGCCCCGGCGCACATCTCGGTGACATCGGTGCCACCATTCAGCGCTACGTGGAAGCACAACACTGTTCTGTGGTCCGCGAGTACTGTGGTCATGGCATCGGCCGTGTCTTCCACGAAGACCCGCAGGTGCTTCACTACGGTAAACCGGGCACCGGCATCGTGCTGGAAGAAGGCATGACGTTCACCGTCGAACCGATGGTGAACGTCGGGAAGCGCTTTGTGAAACTGCTACCGGACGGCTGGACTGTGATCACCAAAGACCGCTCCTTGTCAGCGCAGTGGGAACACACCTGTCTGGTTACGGCTGACGGTTTCGAGATTCTCACTTTGGGTGAGGCCAACCGCTGATGACAGCTGTCGCCAGCGCCAAAACCGAAACACCCAACCCGCTCGCCCTGCCGGACGAGCGGGCAGCACTGGCTGCAGAATCCTTGCTGCCCGACAGTCTGGATATGGACTGGGACGGCATTGCCAACCGCATTGCTGAAGCCGCAGGCGACATGCCGACAGTAAGACGGATCCTCGAATCAGGTAACGCTGCTTTGGTGCAGCGGTTCCTGGGCAACAAGCCGGTAACCCAGCTGGTCCGGGACCGCGCGAGGCTGGTTGATCTGGTTATTGTCGATGTCTGGTCGCGACTGGCCGGCAAAAAAGCCAAAGACATCACGCTGGTTGCTGTAGGTGGTTACGGACGCGCCGAGTTGCATCCCTACTCTGATGTGGACCTGCTGTTAATTGTGCCGAGCACCCGCAAGGCACGCTCTGCCAGTGACGGCATCGCACTGTTTCTGGCCTTCCTCTGGGACATTGGCCTGGAGGTGGGACACAGCACCCGCACCGTCAGTGAGTGCAAAACCGAAAGTGAACACGACATCGGCATTGCAACGACGCTGATGGAGTCGCGTCATTTATATGGCCCGGAAAAACTGTTCACCAAGATGACCGCGGCCGTGGCACCACCGAAAGTCTGGAACGCCCGCAACTTCTTCGAAGCCAAGCTTAAAGAGCAAATCGGCCGTCACGAACGTTTCGATAACACCGCCTACAACCTCGAACCGAACATCAAGGAAAGCCCCGGCGGCCTGCGCGACATCCAGGTGATCATATGGGTAGCGCGGCGCTACTTCGGCACCGGCAAACTGGACGACCTTGTTGAAGAACAATTTCTGACGCCGGCTCAGCTCGGTCTGCTGCGTCAGGGCCGCGAGTTCCTGTGGCGCATCCGCTTCGCGTTGCACACGCTCACCGGCAGACGCGAAGACCGCCTGCTGTTTGACCACCAGACCAAGGTCGCCAGCATCTTCGGTTACGAAGACACCGAGAACAATCTGGCGGTTGAGCAGTTCATGCAGCGCTATTACCGCACGGTGATGGACTTAAGCCGTCTCAACGAGATGCTGCTGCAGTTGTTCCAGGAGGCCATTCTTCTTAATCCCGACGCCGAGCCTGAACCGCTGACTGCCGACTTCGAAGTGAAGAACGGCTTTTTGCAGATCACTCATGAAGAGGTGTTCAAGAACAACCCGTCGGCATTGCTCGAAATCTTTTTGTTGCTGCAACAGCATCCGGAACTGAAAGGTGTCAGCGCCTACACGATCGCGTTGATACGTCGCTACCTGAGTCTGATTGACGATGAGTTTCGTGCCGACCCGAAGAACCATGAGCTGTTCCTGCAGATCCTGCAGGCGCCGGAAGGCGTGACGCATGAACTGCGCCGCATGAATCTGTATGGCGTACTCGGCCAGTACATTCCCGCGTTCGGCAAAATTGTCGGACGCATGCAGTACGACCTGTTCCACGCCTACACTGTCGATGAACACACGCTGTTTGTAGTCAGCAATCTGCGTCGTCTGGCATTGAAACGTTTCGATCATGAACTGCCTTACTGCAGTGAAATCATGCAGCGTCTGGAGAACCCGCTGATCGCATATCTCGGCGGACTATTCCATGACATCGCCAAAGGTCGTGGCGGTGACCACTCTGAACTGGGCGCTGTCGATGCCGAGGCATTTTGTCTGGAACACGGGCTGAGCCGTTACGACTCAAGACTGGTTGCATGGATAGTGCGCAACCATCTGCAGCTGTCTATCACGGCGCAGAAAAAAGATGTCAGCGATCCCGATGTCATTAACGAGTTTGCCCAGCTGGTCGGTGATGAAATTCACCTCGACTATCTGTTCCTGCATACGGTTTCGGATGTGCGTGCCACCAACCCGAACCTGTGGAACTCATGGAAGGGCCAGCTGTTTCAGGAACTGTATGAGAAAACCCGGGCAGCACTGCGTCAGGGACTGGAAAGCCCCGTCGATAAAGACGAACTGCTAAAGGAAATGCAGGCCAACGCACTGCAGGACCTGATGCAGCGCGGTGTTCCCGAGCCGCAGGTACTGGATATCTGGCGCAACATGAGCGAGGAATACTTCCTGCGCTTCCGCCCGGACGAAATCGCCTGGCACACCACTCTGCTGGCCGGTCAGGATGCGCTTAATCACGGCTACATCCTCGACGTTAAAGACGCGCCGAACAACGCCGGCACCGCAATCTTCCTGTACACCGATCAGGAACAGTTCACCTTTGCTATTACGACGGCGGTACTGGACGAACTCGGCTATACCATCGTTGATGCACGCATCATCCGCTTACCGAATAACTACAGCCTGTCCGTGTATGTGATCCTCGATCAGGACGGTGAGACCATCGACCCCGATCGCCATACCACGCTGCTGCGACGTTTGGGTCAGGCGATTGCCAGCGAAGAAGAAACTCCGGAAGTAACCCGCCGGGCGCCACGTCAGGCCCGCATGTTCAGCACACCGACCCGTGTGCGTTTCTCAGTGGATGAAACCAATGCGCGTACGGTCATGGAAATTATTACCAGTGACCGTCCGGGACTTCTCAGTCAGGTAGGTAAAGCACTGATGGACAATATGGCGCTGATTCAGACCGCCAAGATCATGACCATCGGTGAACGCGCGGAAGATGCCTTCTACATTACGGCGGAAGCCGGTGGCCCGCTGTCGGAAGCAGACGAAGCAAAACTGCGTGACAGCATTGTCGAGGCGCTCGACTCCCACTGACCATCGCCGGTGAAGATGCTAGACAGACGCGGCCGGACACCACATCATAGGCGCCCGGTTGCGCTCAACCGGCCCCTGTTTACAGCCCCTCCGGCAGTCCGGACGGGCTTCTAAAACCCTGAAAAAACGGTAGAAAATACAATGAACAGCATGGAAACCATCATTAACGACGCTTTTGATAACCGCGCGGATATCGACCTGCCCAACGCAGCTCCCGAAATCAAAAATGCGGTCTTAAGCGCCATTGATCTGCTCGACAGTGGCGAAGCCCGCGTCGCAGAGAAGAAAGACGGCGACTGGGTTGTGAACCAGTGGCTGAAAAAAGCCGTGCTGCTGTACTTCGGTATCGAACAGAATCATCAGATCGACGGCGGCCACACCACCTACTTCGACAAGGTGCCGCTGAAGTTCGCCGGCTGGGGTCAGGAAGAATATGCCGCTGCAGGCATTCGCGTAGTGCCCGATGCACAGGTGCGTCGCGGTTCTTACATCGCACCCAACGTTGTGCTGATGCCCTCTTACACCAACATCGGTGCCTACGTAGACAGCGGCACGCTGGTTGATACCTGGGCGACTGTCGGCAGTTGTGCACAGATCGGTAAAAACGTGCACCTCTCAGGTGGTGTCGGTATCGGTGGCGTTCTCGAGCCGATTCAGGCCGGCCCCACCATCATCGGTGACAACTGCTTCATCGGTGCCCGCTCCGAAATCGTTGAAGGCGTCATCGTTGAAGACGGTGCAGTGATCTCCATGGGCGTCTACATCGGTCAGAGCACCCGTATTTATGATCGTGAAAACGACGAAGTGTTGTACGGTCGCGTGCCTGCCGGTTCAGTTGTCGTACCGGGCAGCCTGCCATCAAGCAAAGGCGATTGCAGCCTGTACGCAGCCATCATCGTGAAGCGCGTTGACGAGCAGACCCGCTCCAAGACTGCGATTAACGACCTGCTGCGTTCTGAATAAGCGACGGTCCGGGTAATGACGGCGCTTTACGGGATCAAGAACTGCGATAAGGTTCGCGCAGCCCGCAAGTGGCTGGAGAACGCCGGTATCGACTATGAGTTCGTCGACATCCGCGAAACTCCACTGACCGATGCCGGGCTTAAAGACTGGCAGCAGGAACTGGGCTGGGAAGCGCTGGTCAATAAACGCAGCACCACCTGGAAAGGCCTGAGTGCAGCGGAACGTGACGGCTTGAGCGAAGCCTCTTCGCGTAAACTGATTATTGCTCAGCCGACACTGATGAAACGTCCGGTACTGGTAACAGGTTCAGGCGTGCATAACGGTTTTACACCGGCTTCTTATGAAGCCATTTTCAAGAACTAGAGAAAGCGAAAAACGATGTCTGACACTTTAGAGTTTGCGAAGGAACTGATCAGCCGCGCCTCCGTTACCCCGGAGGATCTGGGCTGCCAGGACCTGATGATTGAGCGACTCGAAGCAGCGGGCTTCAATGTCGAGCGCATGCCGTTTGCAGAAAGCGGCGAAACGGAAGACAACAACCTGGCCGAAAAGAAGTACGACCCGGTCATGAACTTCTGGGCCACGCATGGCGATTCAACAGCGGAAAATCAGGGCCCTACCCTGTGCTTTGCCGGTCATACAGACGTCGTACCTCCGGGTCCCCTGGAAGCCTGGGACCGCGATCCGTTTGAGCCGGTTGTTGAAGACGGCATCCTGTATGGTCGCGGCTCTGCCGACATGAAAGCAGCGCTGGCCGCCATGGTGAACGCAGCTGTACAGTTCGTTACCGAGAACCCGGACCACAAAGGCCGCCTCGCCTTCCTGATTACCAGTGACGAAGAAGGTCGTGCCCGTGCCGGCACCAAAATGTGCGTCGAGGAGCTCACCAAGCGTGGTGAGAAAATCGAATGGTGCGTGATTGGCGAGCCTTCGAGCACTACAGAGCTGGGTGATGCCATTAAAGTCGGTCGCCGTGGTTCGCTGTCGGGGATGCTTACCGTTCATGGTGTGCAGGGCCACGTCGCCTACCCGCACCTGGCCGACAACCCGATTGAAACCTTTGCTCCGGCACTAACTGAGATCTACGCCACCAAGCTGGATGACGGTAACGAATTCTTTCCGCCTTCAAGCTTCCAGGTGGTGCAGTTGGAAAGCGGTACCGGTTTCCCCAATGTGACCCCGGGCTCTTTGTACACCCGCTTCAACTTCCGCTATTCAACTGTGTGGCATCACGATGAGCTGAAAAAACACATCAGTGACATCCTCGATAAGCACAAGCTGAAGTACACCCTGGACTGGCATCTGTCTGGCGAACCGTTCCTGACCGACGGTGGCGAACTGATCCCGGCGGTAGTCGAAGCCGTGAAAGCCAACACCGGCAACACACCGGAACTGTCTACCAGCGGCGGCACCTCGGACGGTCGCTTCATCTCCCCCGCCGGTGCACAGGTAGTGGAACTGGGCGTGACTAACGCAACCATTCACAAACCCAACGAATGCATGCCGGCCGGTGACGTACCTGTGATGGAAGCCATCTATCTTGATGTGATGCGCAGCATGCTGACTGATTAGCTGTTACATATAACAAAAGCCGGCCCGGACATGATCCGTAGCCGGCTTTTTTGTGGCCAATGCCGATACAGGTGTCAGTGAACCGGCATCGGCAGTGCCGGATGATCACGGGTCTCGACATAGAAGAACGCATCAGCCACCGGGGTGCCCCACTCCTTCTTGAAGATGCCGTAGGCGGGATCGTTGTCGTGCAGGATACGCTTGTATTTATAGATGGCCACTTCCGCTTCACGCTTCTGCTCTTCCGTCTCCAGCAGCTTTGCGGGTTTGTAGTAGTGCTCCAGCCAGATCGCCAGGTACTCGTAGGTGGCCTCCATGAACAACTCGACGTCCAGTTCATCGTACTGACGATGAATCAGATACGGCGACGAAATCTCCTTCACCCAGTCGAGCTTCGGCGGATCAAGATCTAATAAGTCCTGATACTTCTCGAAGACCGGTTTCAGAGGTGTGTAATCAATATCGGCCTGTGTGGCGTTGATATCCAGCATCGCAATCTTCTGCTTGTCATTACCACCCAGCTGCCAACCGAAGATCGGCACGTTGTACTCGGGTTTCGGGTACGCCACGAACACGTTGCCGCCCAGTTTCCCGCGCACGCCGTACTCTTCGAGAATAATCGCCGACATGATGTCGTTGGAGAAAATGTCGGAACACAGATAAGTATCCCGGCCGTTCTTGGTTTTGTTGGAATAGAACTGCTGGTAGTCATCCATCGACAACAAGCCTTCCAGCTTCTTGTAGAACATGGCCAGCAGGCCGTCGCGGTTCGGTTCGGGTTTGCTCATTGGGTCTCCTCCACTGCAGTACTTTCCCTGTACTGCACAGGTTAAAGACCCAGGTCGTTCAGGGAACCTCGGGAATACCCGCCTTTGCGTAGCGACAACTACTTATTCAACGCGCGTCTGCGGCGCACTTCGCCTCGCTTAGAGCTACGCAATGCGCTCGGTCGAAGCACCCCGCAGACCCGCTTAGGTCAGACACAGCCGCAGCCTCCGAAACAAAAAAGGCGCGTCAGATGACGCGCCTTTTTTGTAGCTATGTGATCAGCTTTAGACGGTAGGACCAGCCGCAACCAGCGCCTTGCCTTCGTCAGTGTCGGTGTACTTCTCGAAGTTCTCAACGAACATCGCACCGAGTTTAGCCGCTTTGGCATCCCACTCGGCAGCGTCACCGTAAGTGTCGCGCGGATCAAGGATGCCACTGTCAACGCCCGGCAGTGCGGTCGGTACTTCCAGATTAAAGACCGGAATCTCTTTGGTGTCCGCATTCTCAAGCTCACCGGCCAGAATGGCATCGATGATCCCGCGGGTGTCTTTAATGGAAATGCGGTTGCCGGTGCCGTTCCAACCGGTATTAATCAGATAGGCAGTAGCGTTAGCCGCTTCCATGCGCTTGGTCAGCACTTCGCCGTACTGGGTCGGGTGCAGCGTCAGGAACGCAGCGCCGAAGCAGGCAGAGAAGGTAGGAGTCGGTTCGGTAATACCGCGTTCGGTGCCGGCCAGCTTCGCGGTGAAGCCGGACAGGAAGTAGTAACGGGTCTGTTCCGGAGTCAGCTTGGCAACCGGCGGCAATACACCGAAAGCATCAGCAGTCAGGAAAATAACTTTAGTCGCATGACCGGCTTTGGAAACCGGCTTAACGATGTTATCGATGTGATAAATCGGATATGAAACTCGGGTGTTCTCGGTCTTCGAGTTATCGTCGTAATCGATCTTGCCGTCTGCATCGACAGCTACGTTTTCGAGCAGCGCGTCTCGCTTAATCGCGTGATAAATATCCGGCTCGGCTTCTTTGCTCAGGTTAATAGTCTTCGCGTAGCAGCCACCTTCAAAGTTGAAGATGCCGTCGTCGTCCCAACCGTGCTCATCGTCACCGATCAGCTGACGTTTCGGGTCGGTAGACAGAGTCGTTTTACCGGTGCCTGACAGACCGAAGAAGATCGCAGTATCGCCATCTTCGCCGACGTTTGCAGAACAGTGCATGGAAGCGATGCCCTGCAGCGGCAGCTGGTAGTTCATCATTGCGAACATACCTTTCTTCATCTCACCGCCGTACCAGGTACCGCCGATGAGCTGCATTTTCTCAGTCAGGTTGAACGCAACGAAGTTTTCAGAGTTCAGACCGTGTTTTTCCCAGTCAGGGTTAGTGGTCTTGGCACCGTTCAGAACCATGAAGTCCGGTTCGAAGGTTTCGAGCTCTTCGTCGGTCGGACGAATGAACATGTTCTTAACGAAGTGAGCCTGCCAGGCTACTTCAGTCACGAAGCGAACAGAAAGACGGGTGGCTTCGTTAGCACCGCAGTATGCGTCGATGATGAAAAGGCGCTTACCGCTAAGTTGCTCGGTGACGAGTTTTTTCAGATCGTTCCAGACATCAACATCAATTGCTTTGTTGTCGTTCTTGCCCTGGTCAGCCCACCAGATCGTGTCGCGACTCACATCATCTTTAACGATGTATTTATCTTTGGGAGACCGTCCGGTGAAAATACCGGTGTCTACCGCAACCGCACCTGACTCGGTCAGACGGCCTACATCGAAGCCGGTAAGGCCTTCAGCTGTTTCTTCCTCAAACAACTGCTCGTAGCTCGGGTTGTAGACGATCTCTGTCGGATCAACGATGCCACGCTCGGCAAGATAGGCTTGCACCTTGGATGTCATTTGTACTTTCTCCGACAGACCGGAACTGCGTAGCGGGTTCGCCAAAACGAACCGGCGGCGCATGCGCCGATCTGCATTTTTTCAATTCGGGTAATCCGGCAAAGTCCTTTGCCCGGATACGAAGGGCGTATTTTACTGCTTTTTAAAGCATATAGAACCCGTCAAAGGGCGGATTCTCAGCGAAGTCGGGCGAAATTGACGTAAATCCCGTAAATACCCAGAAAAACAAAGGCAATCAGGACCCATGCGGGCATCGACAGACCCAGAAAGACCCAGTCTATTTCGGCACATTCGCCCGATCCGGTGAAGACCATTTCCAGCACTTCCAGCACCGGAAAGGTGTCCATCATGAAGTCCAGCCCGGGACCACAGGCAGGCACGTCTTCTTCCGGCAGGCTCTGCAGCCAGATATGGCGCGCGGCTACCCCGCCTCCGGCTGCTGCCGCCAGTGCGATCAAAACACCGTAGATTTTTCGCCCGGCGGTGCCCGGATTGTGAACGGCCGCAAGCAGAAAAACGATGCCGACTGCGATCACACCAATACGCTGAAACACGCACAACGGGCAAGGTGCCAGATCAAGAAACTCCTGCGCGTAAAGTGCGTACCCCATCAAACCGACGCAGGCGAGGAAGCCCAGTAGATTGGCATTACGGTGTGTCAGTTTGTCGATTACAGCCAGCATAGATTTCGGAATATCTTCTACGTGAAAAATATTACCCGGATATTAAATCCGGTTATTGAATTGCTAATCCCAGACCTTGTCGCGCAAATAGTTTGGCTGGGCATCCTGAGCCTGCACCAGCTCCCCGTTGGCAAGATCACGCTCTGCAAATGCAAACAATGAACTTGCCTCAGGCAACAATGATGCCTTTTCCGCTACCACTCTGTCTGCAAAGTTCGCTGAAAGTTCCGGATGTTCAGCCCAGCCGGGGCCGGCAAGAACAATTTGTTCAAAGTCCGCTTCAAGGCCTTGCGGCGCTACCAAAGCGTCATCGGTGACGGCTGTGGCAATACCGTCCTGCAGACGATAAAAACCAACATAGGCCTCATTCTGACGGGCATCCAGCGCCACTGCTGCCACCGCATCCGGATAATGTTCGCAAACCGGCTGCGCCAGCAATGCAAGCGTAGAGACTCTTGCCACAGGGATGCCCAGACCGAAGGCCAGGCCCTGAGTCACGGCCGCGGCAATCCGCACACCGGTAAAACCGCCCGGCCCGCAACCAAAGGCAATGCAGTTAAGCACTGCTGTATCTACGCCGGCATCTTTCATTACCTTTTCGATCGCACCGTAGATTTCACCGGCACCGGGACGCGTGCCGCTCAATTCGGTCTGCACCGTCTTGCTGCCTGCACGAGCAGCCACAGTCGACTTTGCCGTGGCGGTTTCAATCGCCAGACAGGTCAGATCTGTATTTTTGTCGACAGCGGTCATTAAACAATTCTTACCAACAAAGTATTGGCCACAAGCTCAGGTCTTGTGCTCGCCGATAAACGCGAGCACCTGATTCACATCCTGACTGCGCGGCATTTCCGGCAAGCTCGCTAAAAACGTGTTGCCGTAATTGCTCGACTGCAGTCTCGGGTCGCAGAGTACCACCACTCCCCAGTCATCCACATCCCTGATCAGACGCCCGACCCCCTGCTTGAGGTTCAGGACGGCCTGCGGCAACTGATAGTCACGGAACGGGTTGCCGCCCGATGCCTGAATAGCTTCAAGGCGTACCTGCAACATCGGGTCACCCGGCGAGGCAAACGGCAGTTTGTCGATGACGACCAGCACCAGATCATCACCACGGATATCAACCCCTTCCCAGAAGCTCTGGGTGCCAAGTAACACCGGGCCATCCAGCTCAACGAAATCCTCCAGCAAACGACTGCGCGGCGAACGCCCCTGCACCAGCAGCGGCCGGTTAAATCCGGGGTCCCGGTCAAGCAGATTGGCAGCTTCACGCAACGCGCGATGACTGGTGAACAACAAAAAGCAGCGCCCTTCCGTTGCCTCAATGAGCGGCTTTACTGCTTCTACCACGGCACGCGTATACGGCTGTTGATTGGGCGGCGGTAAATTCTCCGGCAGATACAAAAGCGTTTGCGTGGGGTAATCGAACGGACTGGCGATCTGCCGGGTCTGAGCATCCTCAATCCCCATGCGACGGAGAAAGTGCGCAAAATCCTGCTCGACCGCCAGGGTCGCCGATGTATAAATCCACGTGCAGGGTTGCTCGGCCTGCAACGCATTAAGACTGGATGCCACATCCACCGGCGTGAAGTTCAGGCTGAAACCCATGCGGGTGATGCCGGCCCAGCGCAGCCCTTCCTTGTCCGACGTGGTTAACAGTTGTTCGAGTGTTTCGTACTGCTTGCGCGCCCGCTCCAGGCAACGCTGCAGCGGTGTCGGTAACGCTTCATCAACTTCAACACCTTCAAGCCAGTCGATGATGCCCTGCAGACATTCAAGCAACACGTCCATCTGCGGCAAGAACCCCTCAGGCAGATCTTTCCAACCGAGATTACTGCCGTCTGACGGCAACAACATGCGCGCGTCACTGAGTGCGTAAGTGACCGCATCCGCAGCCTGATCCAGCCGGCGGTCGAGAATGGCAGCTGCCAGTGCCTCGGCTTTCAGATCATTGAGCAGGTCAGTCACCCGCCCTGCCACAAAGCTGCGGTTAAAGAAGTTTTGCGCCACCTCCGGGAACTGATGCGCCTCGTCGACAATCACCGCCTCACAGCCGGGCAGCAGTTCACCGAAGCCTTCATCCTTGAGCACGAGATCGGCCATCAACAGATGATGATTGACCACCACGATGTCGGCACCCAAAGCTGCCTGCCGGGCATTAAGTACATGACACTCGTCGTACAAAGGACACTGGCTGCCAAGGCAGTTATCCAATGTGGAGGTCACCATGCGCCACACCGGCGAGTCTTCAGGCACGCCTTTAACTTCACCAACATCACCACTGCGGGTAATACCTGCCCAGCGCTCCACCTTCCGCAACTGTCCGGCAATCACACCGGATTCAAGGTTAACGGGATCCTGCGCGGCCACATCCAAACGATGCTTGCACAGGTAGTTGGCCCGGCCTTTGAGCTGGCGGATTTTAACGGGACGACCCAGCGCCGCAGACACGTTCGGCAGGTCACGGTGAAACAACTGATCCTGCAAGGTCTTGGTGCCGGTGGAAATAATGATGCGTTGCTGTGACAGCAACGCCGGCAACAGATAAGCCAGGGTTTTGCCAGTGCCGGTGCCCGCCTCGACAACCAGGCTGCTACCCAGTTGCAGGGCCTCAAGCACCGAATTGGCCATGTCCCGCTGACCTTCGCGGGGCGCGAAACCATTGAGCGACTGAGACAACGGGCTTTCCGGCCCGAGGTAATAATCAAGGGCCTCACCGGCTTCGGATGGATGAGTCAAACGGCTTCCTGCACTGACGAACTTACGGATTAATCGGGGGTATATAAGGGGCTAGCGTACCACCATCCGCACCTCAATCTACATTGCAGGCGACATTGGGGGCCGCACCGGAAGCGGCGGTGGAATAAGCGCGGGGATCAGTCTTCGAGTTCGTATTCGATAGCCAGCGGGCTATCGGCATCGGCAACGCGCCCCAAGCCAATGACGCCTGTGCCTTTGAGTTCAACCGAATCGCGACGGGCGTAGATTTCCTCTTCGCCGTCCGGGTTCACGAAGGTGCCGTTAGTGCTTTGATCGATCAGCTCGTAGTGCGAACGCTTCAGTTCGATGCGGGCGTGCAGGCGGGAGATCAGGTTCCCTTTGATCGTAACGTCGTTGTCATCGGCACGACCCATGGTCACACTGCGCAGACGGTCTTCGGCAAGCACCACTTCCTCGCCCTGAAAGCGCAAACGCAATTTACCGGCCGCCTTGCCCTGCGCCGGAAACGTGTTGCTGATCTCCGGCAACATGCTGGTTGCGTCATCCGGTGACCAGAGCACTTCGTACAACGCAACCTCACCGCTCTGCCCACGCAAGGTAACCACGCCGATCTGCCGGACCAGTTCTGTCCAGTCCGCACCGAGGCGCTCTACCGTGTCGGCAGTAATCAGAATTTGCCGGGCTTTTGCCTGTGACGTAAGACGGTTTGCGGTATGCACTGCGGAACCGAAGACGTCGTGGTTCTCGACCACTACCGGACCAAAGTGACAACCGATACGAATTTTCACAGCGACACCGTCATTGGCTGTGGTGCTGTCGGTTATTTGTGACTGCATTTGCGTTGCAGCAGTCATCGCTTCCTGCACAGTGTCGAAGGTCGCCATGACCTCGTCACCCATAGTCTTGATGACAGCACCGCCATTGGCATCGACGGCGTTCTTCATCTGATCGACACAGGATTGCACCAGCTCACGCGCAGCATCGTCGCCCAGCGATTCATACAGCTGGGTACTGCCGACCACATCGGAAAACATGATTGCGAGTTCTTGTTCTGTACCCACGCCTGGTCCGAGTCCGTGAACTATCCGCTCATTAAGTTAAATGGTTTGAGTCATTATATGCCAATAACCCCAACAAATACCCGATTTGCTGAGCTACAGACAGTAACTGCTTAACAAATCTGTGTCACAACTGTGCGACACCCGTGAAGGAAGTATTGAAAGGCTATTTTTCGGCGACGATGTAAGCGATCCAGCCGGCGTCGGCCTCGCCCTTTGCTTCCGGCTCAAACACACCATTGCCTTCGCCGTCTTCGTCAGACCCCTCCCAGTAGACCGTCGACTTCCTGAAGCCGGCCTCTTCGAGCAGCTCTCGAATCTCCGGCAGAGTCCACAGACGCCATTCGTAGGTGAAGGCTTTCTTCATCTTGGACTTATCCGGGAATTTAAAATGAATGTGGCAGACGTATTCGCCGGTGACCGGGTAGTACTCGGCCTGATGCCAGATGTACGTAAAGTCCTCGTGCTTGGTCTTTTCCTTCATTTCCTCGAAGGCTTCAGAGCCGCCGTAGCAATCCAGGAAAAACAGGCCGTCTTTCTTGATGTTCTCGTAAGCGGCCGCGAAGTATTCGCGCAGCTGGTCACGGGTCTTGAAGGTGAAATAACTGAAGTTTGAGGCACCGAGAATGTCGGCCCGTTCTGTGGGGCAACTCAACACGTTGCCCTCGATCAACGTAAGCCGCGCCTTCTCTTCTTCGTCGAGCTTGCTGACGCGATTGTCTTTACCCCACTGCAGGGTATCGGCGCAGAGATCGACGCCGGTGGCAGTGTAGTCATCGCCCTGACGCACCCACTCGCAGGAAGCACTGGCAGTACCGCAAAAATCTTCGCGGAATACTTTCGCGTCACGACCTTTAATTTTTTTGAAGGTCTTCTTAAAGAACTTCACTTCTTCAGTGACATTCTGCACCGCCTGTTCATACAGCTCGTGCTTATCGGCCAGTTCAGCCATAGTCGGTTTCTTGATGTCCTTCTCCCGCGCAACCATTCAGGTCTTCCCCATACTTAGAGTTATAAATCGTCTCCGCATTGTAGCGGCATTTTTACAGGTATGGGGAGGTCGGCGACAACAGATTGATCAACCCTTAATTAGTGGTTTGAATCAGTTGTTTCGGCCGCCAGTTGCCGCAGCTCATCCGGCGTTTTCAACGCCGCGAGTTTACGCCGCCACTCACGCGCCCCCGGCAGACCGGCGCACAGACCCGCCATGTGGCGGGTCACGTGGTGCAACCGGGTATGTCCGGTCACCGCAGTTTCAGCGTAGTCAGCCATTGCGCTCACCACGCTACTGCGTGACGGCAGACTGTAATCAGGATTAAGAAAAGCCTGATTCAGCTCGGCCAGCCAGTACGGCTCTTTATATGCCTGACGCCCGATCATCACACCGTCGGTCTCTTCGAGACGGGCCGCAACGTTGTCGTTATCGCGCACCTGACCGTTCACGATGATCCGCAGATCCGGCCGGTTCTGTTTCAGCTCGGCTACCACTTCGTAGCGAATGGGTGGAATATTCAGATTCTGTTTAGGGCTTAAGCCACCCAGCACCGCTTTACGCGCATGCACGACAAACAAGCCGCAACCGGACTGACTGACCGTGTCGACAAAACCTTCAAGAAACTCGTAACTGTCGTTACAGACTACGCCGTCGTCGATACCGATGCGGTTCTTCACCGTCACGGGCACAGACACAACTTCCGCCATTGCCGCCACACAATCTGCGACCAGCGGCGCATCGCCCATCAGGCAGGCGCCAAAGGCACCTGAGCGGACACGATCGCTGGGGCAACCGACGTTCAGATTGATTTCATCGTAGCCGTATTCTTCGGCGATGCGCGCAGCCTGCGCCAGCTTCTCCGGCTCATTGCCACCGAGCTGCAAAGCCAGCGGATGTTCGGACGCGTCGTAACGCAGATGGCGCTCGGGATCGCCTTGCACGATAGCGTTAGCGTTCACCATTTCCGTATAGAGGCGAACGTCAGGCGCAAGCAGACGCGCCAGATAGCGGTAGTGCCGGTCAGTGCGCTCCATCATGGGCGCAACCGACAAAAGCGTTTCAGCAAGCGGTGGCAGATTCGATGACATAGAAAAACTTATATTGCAGCGTCGGGGCTCAAACAATACCGGCGGCGGTTTCAGCAACGAGAAACTCTGTGACCTTATGTAGTGCTTCTTCGCGCGATGCACCGGCGTCTAAAGCCTCTCTATATACACCCCGCTGCTGATCAGCGCTGGAACCGCGCGCCAGAATGGTACGCGCGTGCTCCACTTCTTTCACACAATCCAAAGCCTCAGCATCTTCCGACACCAGATCGATAATTTCTTCGATCAGTTCGTCGAAACCAACCAGCTTACTCTTCGCCAGATCCATCAGCCCGAATTCGAAGCCATAGCGCATAGCGCGCCAGCGGTTCTCATCCAGCAGCATCGGGTTATAGATGCGCCAGCGCTGATTCTGCAAACGCAGTCGGTACAGTGAGCGCAGCAGGCAGCTGGACAGCGCCGCCATACACAGCGCGTCTTCGACATTGGTGCAGACATCAAGAATACGGGTCTCAAGAGTCGGGTAACGCACACTCGGACGAATGTCCCACCAGATCATTGAGGCATCCTCGATGATGCCGGCACTGGTTAGCACATCGACATGACGCTGGTACTCGGCATAACTCTCGAAAATGGGTGGCAGGCCGGTGCGGGGCAATGCATCAAACACGGTCAGACGATAAGAGCGCAGACCGGTGTCCTGCCCTTCCCAAAACGGCGAAGATGAACTGAGCATTAACAGGTGCGGCAGGAAGTAGCGCATCTGGTTCATCAGGTCGATGCGCAGGTCGTCATCATCAATACCAACGTGCACATGCATACCGCAGATCAACAGACGCCTGGCCGTGGCCTGCATTTCCATTTCGAGATGCGCATAGCGCTCACGCTGGGTAGCTTTTTGTTCTGCCCAGGCAGCAAACGGATGCGTAGACGCGGCAATCGGTGCCAGGCCGAACTCGGCGGCAGTTTCGATAATGGTCTGACGCAGATTAGTCAGGTCGCTGCGCGCTTCATGCAGATTGGCACAGACATTGGTGCCGACCTCGATCTGCGAGCTCAAAAACTCCGGCGACACCCGCTCGCCCAGACGTTCCTGGCAGGCATCCATCAGACCTTCGGGCGGCTCGCTGACCAGCTCCAGCGTTTGCCGGTCAACCAACAGATACTCTTCCTCGATGCCGAGGGAAAATGCGGGCGATTTCATCATGACCAGTCCATCCGGGCAGCAAAGAGTTGTTCGTCGTGCAACAAAGGTTTCAAAACGGCGGCGAGTATACCCGCCCACTGCTCCGCTCCGGCATCGTGGGCAATCAAATCCTGGCGCAGTTCCACTGCCACATGCGGCAGCCCCTGCTGTTCGCCGTGAAAGTCGAGTGTGTAGTCTTCGGGATGACGGCCGGAGTACGGCTCGTTGTCCCCTACTTCAAACGACTGCAGGTTTCTTAAGCCTTTAATCATCGGCACAGCTAAACGCTCATCTTTGTCCCACAGAATGCCGCAGTGCCAGGGGCGCTGATAACCATCCATCGTGGGCGTAAAACTGTGAATCGCGATAATCGCCGGCGCCGGAGCAAGACTCTGCAGTTGCTGCAAGCCTTCGGCGACCGCGTTGTGATAGCCGTGAAAAATGGCATCGATACGCTGCTGCTTGTCGGCGTCGCTCAAATCCTGATTACCCGGCACCGGAGTGTTGTCGCTGTAGTCAGGGAAGGCATGCCGATGCGCCAACGGACGATTGCAGTCCACCACCAGCCGCGAGTAGTTGCAGAAAACAGCAGGTACACCAAGCTTCTCTGCAAGCCTTTGGGTCACAGCAGCCGCGCCAATATCCAGTGCGATGTGTTCGTTGAGCAAGGCCTCATCCAAACCCAGATTGTTCAACGCCGCCGGAATTGTTGAGCTCGCATGATCACAAACCAGCAACAGCGGAAACTGCGGCTCATCATTGCCAAGCGTCCGAAACGGCGGCGGATCGGCAGGGCCCAGCAAAGAACCGGGTGTCGGGGAGGTGGAATCGGGATTCACGGCAGACAAATCGGAAATAAACTCAATATAAGGAAATGGTGGCACAGCCACTGTCAGGGTCAATAGCGGAAAGCACCGTTCTGCCTCCGGATAGCCTGCAAGACGACATAAAACCGGCTCCGCGCTCACGCTCTGCCTCATATCCTGCCCCCGAAATTTGAGAGAGCCGTCGGGGACAAACCCCGTTGATTCACGCATAATGACTGCCGTTCACTGAGGTTGTCCCAACACGAACATCAAACTGGACATTCGATGACTACACAGAAAGGCATTCTGGTTACAGGCGGTGCGGGCTACATCGGCAGCCACGTTGCACGGCAGTTGCTGGAACAAGGCGAACGCGTTGTTATTCTGGACAACCTGTCGACAGGCTTTCGCTCGGCCGTACTCGGCGGCGCCTTCTATGTAGGCGACACCGGCGACAAAGAACTGGTATCCCGCCTGCTGCAAGAGCACGACATCGATTCCATCATGCACTTCGCGGCACACACCATCGTGCCTGAGTCTGTGTCCAACCCGCTAAAGTATTACGGCAACAACACCTGCTGCTCACGCAATCTGCTTGAGTGCGCCAGCGAAGCCGGCGTTAAGCACTTTATCTTTTCTTCAACTGCTGCCGTGTACGGCATCCCCGAAGGCGGCAAAGCGGCCGAAGACACACCGACGCAACCTATTAACCCGTACGGCATGTCGAAGCTGATGACCGAGACTATGCTGCGCGATTTGAGTGCGGCTACCGATCTGCGGCATGTCGCCCTGCGCTACTTCAATGTGGCCGGCTGCGACCCTGAAGGCCGCATCGGACAGTCGACCAAGAAAGCCACATTGCTGACCAAGGTGGCCTGTGAAGCCGCAGTGGGCAAACGCGAACAGGTTTCTATCTTCGGCACCGACTACGACACACCGGACGGCACCGGCGTGCGCGATTACATTCATGTTGAAGATCTGGCCGATGCGCATCTGAAAGCCCTGGCCTATCTGCGCAACGGCGGCGAATCAAACACCCTGAACTGTGGCTACGGTCATGGCTACAGCGTGCGCGAAGTACTGCAGGCCGTGGAAAAAGCCAATGGCGAAGCACTCACGATTATCGAAGAAGAACGTCGTGCAGGTGACCCCGACTCACTGATTGCCGTGGCCGACAAGATTCGCGACGTGCTGGGCTGGGAACCAAAATACGACGATCTCGATACGATCGTCACCACAGCGCTGAACTGGGAACGCGCACTGCAGTTTAAATCTGCTGACTAGCCAGCCGGGCTAACGCCTACTTCGACACGGCGATGTCGTACTTCTCAATCAGGTCGTACAGCGTGGGGCGTGTAATGCCCAGCAGCTTGGCCGCTTTCGAAATATTCCCCGAAGAGTGCGCCAGCGCCCGCTTGATCGCCTGACTTTCGGCAATCCGGCGCACCTCGCGCAGGTTCAGGTTATCTGCAGGCGTGTCATCAATCGCAGCCAGACCCATATCATCGGCCGTGATCTGCTTGCCTTCCGCCATGATGATGGCGCCTTTGATCTTGTTCTCAAGCTCACGCACGTTGCCGGGCCAGACGTGATTCTGGATGGCGCGTTCTGCTTCAGGAGTAAAGCCCCGCAGATTGCGGTTCTCGGCAGCCGCATGTTTAGCCAGCAGACTGCGCGCCAGAATAATGCGCTCGCCCTTCCGTTCTCTCAATGGCGGAATACGAATAGTGATTTCACTGATGCGGTAGAACAGGTCTTCGCGGAACTCGCCTTCCTGAATGCGTTGCTCGAGATTCTGGTTGGTTGCACAGACGACCCGCACGTCCACCGGGATCTCTTCACGGCCACCGACACGCTCGACGGTGCGTTCCTGTAAAAAGCGCAGCAACTTGGCCTGCAACGCCAGCGGCATGTCGCCGATTTCGTCGAGGAACAGCGTGCCGCCGTTAGCCAGCTCCACCTTACCCTCGGTTTGCTTCACAGCACCGGTGAACGCGCCCTTCTCATGACCGAACAGTTCGGACTCCAGCAGGTTCTCAGGGATAGCGGCACAGTTAATAGCAATAAAGGGTTCTTCGGCACGGTTGCTGAGTGAGTGCACAGCCTTCGCCAGCAACTCCTTACCCGTGCCGCTCTCGCCGAGCAGCAAGGTGGTGGCATTGGTAGGTGCCACCTTCTCCACCATGCGACAGACGTCCAGCATCTTGTCACTGGCGGCAATAATGCCGGCAAGCGGAGAGTCACCGTCCTGATTGAGCAGGCGGCGATTCTCCTGCTCCAGTTCATACATCTGATAGGCGCGCTGCACGATCAGCTGCAACGTTTCATCATCGACGGGCTTGGAATAGAAATCGTAGGCACCGAGGCCGACAGCACGAACGGCGTTTTCCTGATCGCCGTGACCGGTCACCACAATCACTTTGGTGTCCGGCGCCAGGGTGAGTGCTTCCTGCAAGGTCGCCAGACCCTCACTAACGCCCTCGGCATCGGGCGGCAACCCCAGGTCCTGTAAAATTACCGGCGGTTCATGACGACGCAGTTCCGCCAAAGCCGACTCACGGTCTTCTGCCACCAACACATCGTAATCTTCGAAACACCAACGCAGCTGGCTCTGCAACCCGGGGTCGTCTTCTACAACCAGCAGTTTCTTGCGCTCATCACTCAAGGCGCAACTCCTTTACACCTGAATTCATTCAACAATCTTTAAACCCTACCTACTATTTACCGGAGGGTTCCTTCACTGGCAACCGGATTGTGACCCGGGTACCGACATTCACCTGAGATTCCACCTCAAACCCACCACCGGCCGCCAACACGAACGACCGTGCCTGATAAGCGCCGATGCCCATACCCTGACTGCCCTTGGTTGAGTCAAACGGCCGGAACAGACGCTCACGGATGAACTCGGGCTCCATGCCACAGCCGTTATCGGCAATGACGATGCGCGCCTGCGCTGCGATGGTGTCCAGCTCCACAGTGACCTGACCTTCAGGACCGGTTGCCTCCTGCGCATTGCGGATAATATGCGCGAGGATGGACGTCAGCCCTTCCTGATCGATATAAACCTCAACCTCATTATCGCGGTCATCAAACGCGGGCGCGGGTTCACGCACTTCACAACGATTGATCGATTCGCGCAGCACATCGACCACCCGCACAGCGCGGCTGGGACGATCAGCATGACCTGATTGCAACTGCGCCAGCAACTTGTTCATCCGCCCTACCGAGTTATCGATAGTAGCCATCGCATCCTCAAAGAACTCGGGATTGCCTTTGTGCTTGGCCGCGTTACGCACCATCAGAGACTGCTGCGCAATCAAGTTTTTCAGATCGTGCATCACGAATGCGGTCAGCCGGTTAAATGCTTCAAACTGTTTCGATTCGGACAGCTGCTGATCAGCCAGATACTGCGCCAGATACGCACCCACCTGACGCCCCGAGGTACGCAGCAGATCAATCTCTTCAAAGGTGAGACGGAACGCCGAACTCGACTGGAACAGAACGACAAAACCGAGCACGGCATCGTTGTTAATCAGCGGCACGATTAATAACGCATCAGGGAAGCTGTCGAGCCATTCCGGACGTGTGATACCCGGATACAGATCGGGCCGGCGATTGATCTCGGCCGTATCCAGAATCCAGTTGCGCTCGCCCATGAAGCGAATCACCGGATCGCCCGGCTCCACACTGACCTCTTCCCAGCCTTCAGTATTCCAGCCGGCGATACAGTGAAACGGTCCTTCCGGCTCGGTCTGCAGCCACAGCACACCCGCCGGACTGGCGACGATCTGTGCAATACCCTGAATAGCGCGCTCGGGAAGCTCGGTTTCTTTCTCGGGTGCTGCCAGCGTATCAATGAGGCGCAGCCACTCTTCGCGGTAGTCATAACGAAACGGCAAAAAGTGCTTACTGACGAAGACACGCACCTGAGCCCGCAGACGCTCCGAGAAAATCAGCAGAAACAGCAGGCCGAAGGAGCCGAAGGCGAACAGCGATGCCGAGTGGACCGCCACGTCGGGATTCAGCGCCCGGAACACCGGCACCAGCACCAGAATCAGCAACAGCTGCACGGTAACCGCACTGAGCTTCGGTGCGTACGCGCGCACCTGCGGTGACACAAAGACGGCCAGTGACCAGTGCGGATCAGCACGCCATGCCTGTGCGAGCAGCACGAGCGAGGCAAACATCGCGATAACACGGAACACCATCATCCACGGCGGCACTTGTTGTGCCAGCAACGCGACTGTCGCCATCAACAGCTGCGGCCCCAACACCAATGCAGCTGAGATACAAATCAGTTTCAGAGCTGACTGCTGATCAATGGTGGTCTCACCGTAGAACTGCGCAGCGAGCGCAATCGACATCGCGCCTAAAATCAGTAAGCCAACGAGATACACATCGTTGTCGGGGAAGACCCGTTCGATTTCGGGTACAGGCATCAGCGTCACGATGTAGGCGACAAAGACCAACGCCCAGACCCAGCGGGAACCGCGGCGCACCTGCTCGGGCATCGATTGCAGATACGGGCCACGCAGCAGACGTTCGATCAGCGCGTACCACGCCATCAGCAGCAATAGTTCGGATAACAGGCCGGGGAATCCCAGCACGGCATCGGGGAACCAGGAAAACAGGAAGGTGAAGCTCCACAGAGCTGCTGCCAGCATCACCCCGATCAGGCGCCAGCGGAGAATCCGGCCCTGCCCGGCCAGCAATATATAGCCGGCCAGCGCCACACCCGTGACTCCGGCCAAAGCATAGAGGTAGGTCAGTACCAGCATCTGCGAATTGCGCCCCGTTTCGCCCTGCCGCAGCCCCGAAGCCGGTACCGCAGCATTCCCACAACAACCCGGCTATTTTGTCATAGCAGACAGCCGGTTATAAGGCTTTCCGGCCATTGATTCGACCCTTGGCTCTACGGTGGCTTGCCGGACTAGGAAGCGAATCACAGGAAAACACCGCGGACTTTCGTCAGTTTGTGTCATTACAGGCGGTAATACTGTTGACACTATTGGGGGTCTCGCCTATAGTCTCGCCCGCTGTCGTAGGGGCTATAGCTCAGCTGGGAGAGCGCTTGCATGGCATGCAAGAGGTCGGCGGTTCGATCCCGCCTAGCTCCACCAACACCTTCGACAGAACAAACTGTTTTAGTCCCCATCGTCTAGTGGTTAGGACTCCGCCCTTTCACGGCGGCAACAGGGGTTCGAATCCCCTTGGGGACGCCATACGTAAGAAAGCCCACCTTTTCAGGTGGGCTTTTTTCGTATTGGGCGCCCAAGGGCGATGAGAATCCCTA
>Ga0070729_10001732_pt1 | contig 31754 bp, 27 predicted proteins | sample tdDd472_FD_66725 | JGI IMG/M metagenome (GOLD analysis project Ga0070729, IMG submission 66725) | Marine sediment microbial communities from the Atlantic coast under amendment with organic carbon and nitrate - tdDd47.2 | ecosystem: Environmental > Aquatic > Marine > Coastal > Sediment | place...
CCTTCCACGTTCGCGCGCTGACCGAGAAGCGCGCGTTGGGATTGGTTACCGATCGTGTGGAGCGGGACGACTTCGGTGTGATCGGCTGCCACCCGAGCGAACCGCTCCCCACGGCCAAGCAGACCGACGAGATCGTCGCCGACTGGGGCCCGTACCGGCGCTCGTGGGACGATCCGACGATCAGTCATCTGCGTGCGCTGCTTGAGACGTGAGACGTGCCGTGTCCGGAACCTTGGCGCTCAGCCGCGAGCGCCGTACTTGGCCAGTCGACTAGGCACGAACCGTCCCGGCGCGCTCGTCGGCTGGAGCGGCTGACCGCCCCTTCGCCCTACTTCGCGAGCAGGAACGGACCGATCGCCAGCGCATCCAACCCGGTCGTGTAGAGCGAACCGATGGCGTCGCGCGGCGTCAGTGCCATCGGACGGCCCGGTTCGTTGAGCGACGTGTTGAGGACTGCCTCGACGCCGGAGCGTTGACCCACTGCACGCAGCAGCGAGTGGAACAGAGGCTCGCGTTCGCGATTCACCGTCTGCACGCGCGTGCCGTCCTGCAGGGCGGCCACGGCAGGAAGGCGCTGCTGCGCTTCCGGCTTGAGTTGACCGGTTCGCTCGAGGAACGGCGACGGGTGCAGCGTCTCGAAGAGTTCCACGGCGGCTTCTTCCGTTACGCTGAGGCCGAACGGATGGAATTCACTACGCGCCTTGACCGAATCGACCAGACGAGTGCGCGTTCCCGGATCCGTGGGGTCGGCGAGAATGCTTCGGTGGCCCAATGCGCGGCCCCCGAACTCCGCGGCACCCTGGAACCAGCCCACGATTTCGCCGGCGACGATGCGCTCGGCGGCGGCGGTGGGCAGGTCGACCGGCTTGCTCGGCCGAAGCTTGAGCCGGTCGAGCTCCCAGGCAATTTCCTCTTCCGGGTACGCCGGGCCGAAATCGGCACGCAGAATCGGAGCCGTGCGCGGTCGGCCGAGGTTCGAGTGGTAATGGAAGAGCGCGGCCCCGAGTGCGGTGCCATCATCGCCCGGGGCGGGCGGCACGTAGACCGAATCGAACAGTTGGGTGCGGTCGATTGCGCCGACCAGACCCCAGTTCTGCACGAGCCCGCCGCCGAGGACGAGATTGCGGTAGCCGCTGCGCTCGCGCGCGAACTCCGCCATCCGGTCGACGATGCCCATGACCACCTGATGCAGGCTGGCCGCCAAATCGCGATGGCGGTCCTCCAGCGGCAGATCGGGGTCGTGTGCAGGTCCAAACTCGGACAAAAACTTCTTGCTGAGGTAGACGCGGCCCTGATGGTGGCCGAAGTACTCCTCGTTCAGCTTGACGGTGCCGTCGCCCGCAAGGCTCACCACGTTTTGCATGCGGGGCACGAACGTGGGGGTGCCGCTGGGGCTGATGGAAATCAGGCGGAACTCGTCGTCCAGCTCGGAATACCCCAGATAATCGGCCACCAGGGCGTAAAGCAGGCCGAGGCTGTCCGGCATGCGGCTGACCGCGTCCACCGTCATCTGCAGGCCCTTGCCGCTCCCGATGCTGCTGGTGGAAACTTCGCCGCGGCCGTCCAGGCTCAGGATGGCCGCCTCCTCGAAGGGGCTGCCGAAGAACGAAAGTGCTGCGTGGGCGCGATCGTGGGAGATCTCCGCGACGTCGACCCCGAGGCCGCGAATCGCTTCCAGCGACTGCATGTACTCGATCAGTCGGTGGGTGTCGTCCTTGAACACGCTGTAGACGTTGGCGGTTCCGGACTCGAGGAAGCCCTCGCCGTACCACTGCAGGACCTTGTCCCGCATCGGCAGCCACGGGTTATTGGCGACCGCGACGCTGTGCAGTTCGCGCATCGAGATTCCGGCGCGCTCCAGGCAAAAACGCACCGCGCGGTGCGGAAAGCCGCCCTGGTGCTTACTTCCGGTGAAGCGTTCCTCGCCGACGGCGGCCAGCGGACGACCGTCCGCCAGGATCGCCGCGGAGCTATCCTGGTATCCGAGGCCTCCCAGTCCAAGCACGTACATCAGCCGATCTCCCGGGCTACGCCCGTCAAGCGGTCGAGGGCGACCGCCGGTTCATCTCCAAGGTCCAGCGCGCCTTCCCGGGCCCCCGCGCCCCCCCCGAACTGGGCAAACTTGGTCCCGGTCGCATCCGCAGCGGCTTCCGCCGGTTCGACCAGCGTTCCGTTGCCGAGGGCCACCAGGATGCGGGGCCGTTCCCGGGCGAGAATCAGGGCTAGCCGAGCGGCAGCCAGCGTCTCTCGCTCGGCTCCCTCCAACTTGTGGAGGTTGGGTCGGGTCGCGAGATCGGGCAGCGCGTCGGCCACTTCAGGGGCCGCGACGCTGACCTCCTCGATCTCGACGTGGAGAAACCTCAGTCGGAAGTCGATCTCGGTGTTGAACGACCTGATCTCTTTCGAGAGTTGAACAGCCAGGGGGACCGCTTCGGGGCCGGAGAGAAGAGTCAAGATTCGCATCGAATTTCGGCGCACGAAGCATAGCAGTTGGGGGGAGGAAAACTTGCGGAGAACAAGCCATATCAGTAGGTTACGCGCGCTCTTGGACTATGGACGCCCCCAAAGACGACACCAACCGGACACCGGCCAGCTACGCCGACTTTTCCGCAGAGGAAGAGCCGGGCGGATGGCTGAAGACGCTGGTGCAATTCTTCGCCATTCCGATGCTGATCGTCGTGATGGCGGTGGGGGTGTTTTTCGGCGTGAGCCTGATGATCGGATCGGGCCCCAAGTCGGCCGCTGACTTCGCCGAGTTGCTGCAGTCCGAGACCGTCACGCGTCGTTGGCATGCAGCCTTCGAGCTGTCGGCGCGACTCAAGGACGGAGTGCCCGACGAGTTCCGCGATCCGAAGCTGATCGCGGCGCTGTGCTCGGCGTTGGAGCGGGCGCGCAAGGAGAAGCAGGACCCGCCCAAGATGGCGGTGACGACACTGCTTCTGATCGGTCGCGTCGGTGACAGCACGGCGGTCCCCGCGGTGCGCGATGCGCTGACGGATCCGCATCCGTGGGTGCGTTCGTACGCGGTTTCGGCTCTCGCCGCGCTCGGCGACGCGGAATCGCGCGAGACCATGGTGAAGCTGGTTGGCGACGAGGACCCCTCGACGAGACAGGCCGCGTTGGTAGCCCTTGCGTCTCTTGAGCAGCGCGGCAACGTGGCCTATCACCTCTCGCCCGAGTTGCGCGCCATGCTGAAGCAGGCGGTCGGCGATCGCGCCGAGGACGTCCGCTTTTCGGCTGCACTCCTGCTCGCGAACGTGAATGAGCGTCACAGCGCGCTCCCGGTCCTCAAAACGATGCTGGACCGCGACTACCTCGAGAAGATTGTCCCGAAAGAACGGATGGACACCCGCCTGAGCGGGGTCAGCCGCTATCGTGTTCACAGCAACGTTATCTTGCGCGGATTGAACGCGGTCGAACGGCTGGATTGCGGAGATGACGAAGAAGTTGTCGCCGCCGTCCGCAAACTGAGCGAATCCGCCACGGAGGGTGACTCCGATGTGCGGTACCGGGCGCAGCAGCTCTTGACCCGGTGGAAGAAGCAACAGGGAGCCTGATCCTTCGATGTCGACCACGACTTCAACACCGCCTTCCGGCGTGCCCACAGGGACACCGCCGGGCTCGAAGCCGCCGCGCAAGGGCGTCTTCGCCAAGGTGCGCGAAACCCAGGTCTGGAAGTCGATCTTCCGGCATGGCTATCCCGACACCCAGCGCAACCGAGCCCTCGCGGTCCTGAGCAACGTTTTCCTTCACCTGCACCCGGTGCGTGTCCGCAAGAGCGGCATCGCGCTTTCCTTTACCTGGTGCATGGGCGGGGTGACGTTCTTCCTCTTCCTCGTGGAAGCGGTCACCGGCATCCTGCTGATGTTCTATTACCGGCCGGTCGCCTACAGCGCCTACAACGACATTCAGGAGCTGCGCGAGACGATCCCGCTGGGCCTGATGCGCGAATTGCACCGCTGGGGCGCGCACGCCATGGTGCTGACCGTCTGGCTGCACATGTTCCGCGTGTTCATGACCGGGTCGTATAAGCCGCCGCGCGAATTCAACTGGGTGATCGGCGTCCTGCTGCTGTTGCTGACGCTGCTCCTGTCGTTCACCGGCTACCTGCTCCCGTGGGACCAGCTGGCGATCTGGGCCATTACGGTCGGATCGAACATGGGCGCGGCCACGCCGCTGCAGGGTGCGGAGGGTCCGTTCTCCCCGCTCCTGGCGCTGGATGGCGAAGCGCTCGTGACCGCCGGCTCGGACGTGCGCTTCGCGCTCCTCGGTGGACGGTTCGTTGGCGAGAACGCACTGCTGCGCTTCTACGTATTGCACTGCGTATTCATCCCGGTCGTCGCGGTCACGTTGATGGCCGTGCATTTCTGGCGCGTCCGCAAGGACGGCGGCATCAGCGGGCCTCTCTAGGGCCCGGGAACAAGGGCACTGCCTAGGACAGGATGAATGGACGAACTCCACGCCAAGTTCCAGCCGATCTTCGAGAGCGTCGTACTGCCGGTCTCCAACTTCCTCGCGAAGCCGGAGATCCTGGTGCCGTTGATGAGCCTCCTGCTGGCGCTCACGATCAAGTACTACCGCTCCGTCACCAAGCCGCCGGTCGCACTGTCGATCCTCGGGATCATCCTTTTGATCTTCGGCGGCAGCATGTTCAACGACGACTTCCGCGCGAACATCACACGACCGGACAACCTGCCGATCGTGATGCTGCTCTTCACGGTGTTCTACTTCCTCTGGCTGAGCCTGCGTCGCGCCGCCATCAACGACGAGGCCGCCGAACGCGGTGAGCCGTCGCTTGAGGGGAAGCACCGCCGCGAGACGGTGCTGGTGTGGCCCGATCTCGTAATGATCGAGCTGATCTGCATCGTCGCGTTGACGGCGTTTCTCGTCTACTGGGCAGTCGTCGTACGCGCGCCGCTGGAAGAGCCGGCGTCGTCGGCCCGTACGCCGAACCCGTCGAAGGCGCCGTGGTACTTCCTCGGCCTGCAGGAGATGCTGGTCTACTTCGACCCGTGGTACGCCGGCGTCGTTCTGCCGACCCTGATCGTCGTCGGATTGATGGCGATCCCGTACCTCGATACGAATCCGCGCGGGAACGGTTACTACACGCTCAAGGAGCGCGGGTTTGCGATCACGGTGTTCCTCTACGGGTTCATTATTTTCTGGATCGTGCTGATCGTCATCGGCACGTTCCTGAGAGGCGCGAACTGGAACTTCTTCGGGCCCTATGAGTACTGGGACCCGCACAAGCAGGTGCCCTTGATGAACATCAACGTCTCCGAGATCTTCTGGGTGAAGATGCTCAAGACGGGGATGCCGAAGGAGTGGTTCATTCGCGAGGCGCCGGGCATTCTGCTGGTGCTCCTGTACCTGGTCGCGACACCGCTCATCCTGACCAAGACCGTGCTGAAGTCGCTCCATCAGAGGATGGATACGCCACGCTACGCGGTCGTTGTCGTATTGCTGATTTTCATGCTGAGCCTCCCGATCAAGATGGTGGGGCGCTGGCTGATCAACCTGAAGTACATCGTTTACATCCCCGAGTACTTCATCAACCTGTAACGAGGAACTGAAGTGAGTTCACGACCTTCAGCCCGATACAACGACCCCGGGTACTTCTACAGCCCCGGGAAGCTGATCCGTATCTTCGCGGTTCTCTCCGTGGTCATGCTCGTCGGCATCTTCGCGATGATCTACGTGGACTGGAAACGTCCCTGGAAGGACGACCAGAACGCCGCTCGCAAGTGGGAAGCGCGCAAGCTCGAGCTTGAGGCGATGATCCTCAATGCGCGGACGCAGAACGCGCGCGCCACGATCGAGAAGAAGACGGAGACGGCGCTCGAGGCGTTCGCCGCGAACGAGAGCCAGCTCAAGGCGCTGCAAAAGCAGCTCGCCGATGCGCGAGGCGCCTTCTACAACGCCGACTACAACTACAAGGCGCAAAAGCAGTTCACCGGCGCGGCCGTCTATGCGTGGGAGCATGTCCACGGAGACGAAGCTCGCGCGGCAGCCAGCCAGAAACTCGCCGAGGAGCGCGACAAGGAAGTGCGTCTCAAGGCGGAAGTGTCCCGCTCGCAGGCGGAGCTCGATCGCCTCGTTGCCGAGGAAAAGGCGCTGCGCAAGGGGCTCGACGACATCGTCGCCGAGGCGCGCGGCAACAACGAGATCCGCAAGCTGATGCTGGTGGAGGCCGCGCGCGACAAGAAGCGCTCGGTGAACCCGCTGCGCGAGGCGCCGCTGATCGACTTCCTCGCTCCGCCGACCAAGGTCGAGCAGGTTGTCCTCGAGAACATCGTCGACAACTACGAGTTCGCGACGCCCGCCAAGGTGGACCGTTGCGCGACCTGCCACATCGGCGTGGCGCGCCTCGGTTTCGAAGCGGTCAAGTGGCCGACCGAAGCGCTCACGATGGACGCGGGACCCGACAAGGCCGAGTTGATCGAGAACGGCGTCTACGAATTCGTCTTCACACTGCTGAACTCGGTCTGGGACAAGGTGTCGTCGAAGGACCCGCATCCGTACGAGCAGAACCTCCTGCGTACGCTGGAGATCCATCACGCGACGCTCAACATGCTGTTCCTCGACTACGACGAGGACGACGGCACGATCGCGACCTACGGCGAGAAGCTGAAGAGCGGCAAGCCGAACCCGCGCGCCGGTCGCAAGATCTGGCGCAAGTGGCGCTTCGATGAGGAGAAGGGGCGCTGGCGCTCCGGCACCAAGGGCACTTCGCTCGCGGAGTACTACTACGGCCTGCTGCAGCGCGTCGAGAAGCACTGGCGTTCGCACCCGTTCCTGAAGGACATGGTGGGGAGCACCTCCCCGCACCCGTACGAGTCCGTGGGTTGCACCGTGTGCCACCAGGGCCGCGGTTGGTCCACCGACTTCGGGTTCGCCTACCACGTCCCGGATCGCGAGCCGATCGACAACTGGATGACCGTGGCGCGCGCCGAGGAGCGGCACGAGCACCTGCCGGTCGCCACCGACGTGTCGATCGACACGGCCATGGCAATCGGTGCGCTCAACGCGTTCCAGCGCGCGGCGTGGGATGCCGTGCCTGCCCTCGAGGCGCAGATCCAATCCGCCCAGGCGAAACTGACCGCGGCCAACGGCGACAGCGCCGGCTCGGACGATCCGACGCGCATGGCCGACCAAGGTGAGGTCAAGGAACTCGAGAAGAGACTGGCCGAGCTTCGCAAGAGCGACCACTACCGGGCCGCGTCCAAGATCATGTCGGATCTGCGCAACGGCTGGGCGACCGACGATGCGAAGGGCCATCGCTGGCACGACGATCTCGATTGGACGCATCGCAAGCTGCATCACTGGGATTGGCCGCAGTTGCCGAAGACACTCGTGCAGTCGGCGTGCCTCAAGTGCCACAAGGAAGGCCTTTACCGGCCCGCGCCGCCGGAGTATGAGAACGTCAAAATCGGCAAGCCGCCGTCGGGTTTGCCGAACACGCGCGGTGTCCGGACGCACTTCAAGGAATTCAACGACGACCCCAACGAGGACTACTCCGCGCGCGTCTTCGTGCCGCAGGAAGAGCCCACGTACGAGCCGGCAGAGTTGCAGCGTGGCATGGACCACTTCCTGCGCTTCGGCTGCTACGGCTGCCACAAGCTCGATCCGACGCAGTACTCGTTCATGCAGACCGAGCGCCCGAAGCCGGCGCCGCAGCTGAATGACATCAAGTCGAAGACGACGCGCGAGTGGACCCGCAAGTGGGTTCGCAATCCGAAGGACTACCGACCGGGAACGCGCATGCCGCGCTTCTTCGGTCTCTCGAACAACAGCAGCGACTTCGAATATCGCTTTGCTGCGGGCGACGGCACGCCGGAAACGCTGCATGCCGGCCCGTGGGCCGAAGGCGAGATCTACGCCATCGTCGAGTGGATGTTCGCCGAGAGCGAGAAGCACGGCAGCTTCACGGCGCCCGCCGTCGACCTGTCGAAGGGCGACGCGGCGCGCGGCGAGCGAATTCTGGTGGGCGGCGACGACGGAACGAACGTCGATGCGAAGGGCTGCATTGCCTGCCACGACGTGACCATTCGCACCGAGGCCCTGCAGTACAAGGCCAACCTGATGAAGGCCGACTGGGAGGATGCTCCCGCGGGGGCCGAGGTCGGGTGGGGCGCGCGCATGTCGCGACGTCAGGGTCCCGTGCTCGACGGCCTGGGCAGCAAGCTCAAGGCCGAGTGGCTGGTGTCCTGGCTGCGGAATCCGCGCAGTTACTGGCACGAAACGAACATGCCGGATCTCCGGCTGACGGAGCAAGAGGCGCTCGACGTGGCGGCGTACCTGCTGCAGGATCGTCATGAGGAGTTCGACCAGCTTCCGCCCGTGAACTACGACGCGGATACGATCACCAAGATCGCGCAGGAGCTGAAGGTCGGCGAGCAGCGCGAATCGGTGGCGACGGCGCTCGGCATCGTGGCCGGTTGGACCGACCGCGAGCGGACGCTCTATGTCGGTGGCGAGCTCTTCAAACACTACGGCTGCTTCGGCTGCCATTCGGTCGAGGCCTTCAAGACCACGGCGCCGATCGGTACCGAGTTGACCACGTGGGGCAGCAAGCTGATTGCGCGCCTCGCGTACAACCACATTCCGATGGAGAAAACGCGGTTCGACTTCGCCTACGCGAAGATGGTGAACCCGCGAATCTACGACCTCGGCACGGCCGCCTCGGAGACGCCGTTCCAGCGCCTCAAGATGCCTCGCTTCGGCTTCACGAGCAGCGAGGCCAAGGAGCTGTCCACGTTCCTGCTCGCGCTCGTCGACGACAAGATCACGGACAAGGCGAAGTTCAACCCCACGCCGCGCCAGCAGGACATCGTGCGCGGGCGGCAGATTGTCCGGCGCTACAACTGCAAGGGTTGCCACGCCATCGAGGGTCAGGGTGGAGACATCTGGCCGACGATCAGTGAAGGCAAGTGGCGTCCTCCCGATCTGATCGGGCAGGGCATCAAGACCAACCCGCAGTGGCTCTATCATTTCATGAAGGATCCGGCGTTCGTCGCGTCGAGCGATGCAGCCAAGGGAATCTCCACTGCCGATCGTGTGCGTCCGTGGCATTCGATCCGAATGCCCACGTTCCATCTCGACGACGAGGAAGCGCGCGCCATCGTGCGCTACTTCGCCGCCCTGAGCGATGCGAGCCCGGACTTCGAGACAACCGACAAGGACAGCCTTACGGGACCGGACGCGCAGTATGCCGAGCCGGTGGTGCGCGTCATCAAGGACGCCAGCGACGCGGAGGGCAAGCGCATGCTTCGGATCACCGTGAACAATCGTCTCGAGGAGACCGAGGTTCTCTTCAAGGCGTTGGCCTGCAAGTCGTGCCACAGCTACGACGCCGACGTAAAGACGCAGGCGCCCAACTTCCGTCACACGCACGAAGGACGCCTGCGGGCGGACTGGCTGCAGACCTGGCTGTGGAACCCCTCCAAGCTGCAGCCCGGCACGGCGATGCCGACCTTCTTCGCCAACGACCAGGGGCCGAAGACCGACTTCAAGGAGTTCTTCGGCGGCGATCCGGACGAGCAGATCCGCGCGCTGCGCGACTACATCCGGTGGCACTACAAGGAGGAGGACTAGTCCCATGCCGGACGACAAGACGCACGTCAAAGAGTCCCGGATGGGGCTGCGAACCGGAGTGGGCGCCGTCAAAAAAGGCACCGTCGAGGTTCAGGAAATCGATCCCATGCCGGAGGGGCTCAAGCCCTTCGTTGCGCCCTCACTCTCCACGCGCCGCGACGTCTTCTGGATGGCCGCGGGCTGGGGTGTGTTCGCGTGGGCCGGGTTGACCGCGGTGGGTGGCCTCGTGCGCTTCCTCTACCCGGTCGCTTCGTTTGATCCGAACCAGGTCTTCAAGGCCGGCTTCCAGGATCTGTACCCGAAGAACACCGTCTCCGAGGCGTTCAAGAAGAAGAACCAGACCTGGATCGTCAACGTCGAGTACGACGCGAAGCAGATTGTCGCGGCGATTTCGACGATCTGTACGCATCTCGGATGCACGCCGAACTGGCTCGAGGCGGACCAGAAGTTCAAGTGCCCGTGCCACGGTTCGGGTTTCTACCCCAGTGGCGTGAACTTCGAGGGTCCTGCTCCGCGGCCGCTCGAGCGCTTCAAGATCTTCATCGGCGACGATGGCCAGATCGTGGTGGACAAGACCAAGACGTTCCAACAGGAAAAGGGCGAGTGGGAAGATCCCAACTCGTATCTGCCCGCATGAGGAATCTGATCGTTCTGCTCCCGCTGCTGTTGCTGTGCCTGTCCCTGGGCGCCTGCGGCGAACAGGCCAGCCTCCTCGAGGAGGGCAACCTGGAAGACGAGGTCTACGGGAAAGGCGGCTCCGCCGGCGGACTCGGCGTGACGTCGAAGGACCCCGGTGACGTCGGCACGATTCGCGGCGTCGTCCGCTTCGAGGGACGCCCGTACAAGCGTGCGCCGATCCAGATGGCGACCGACAAGTTCTGCACGAACGCGAACCCCAGCGGTTTGCTGAGCGAGAACTTCGTGTTCGACAAGGAAACCGGCGGCCTCGCCAACGTGATGATCTACATCCAGCTGGGCATGAACATGAAGTTCGACCCGCCGTCGGAGCCCCTTGTGCTCGACCAGATCGGGTGCCGCTACGTCCCGCACATGGCATTGCTGCAGGTCGGACAGGCGCTGATCGTGAAGAGCCAGGACAACACGCTTCACAACGTCCACGGCATCTCCAAGAACAACGGCGAGTTCAACAAGACGATGAGCGCGCCCGGCGTGCTCCCGGCGATGTACTACGACAAGCCGGAATCCGGCGCTCCCGTCCTGATCAAGTGCGACGTCCATGGTTGGATGAAGTCGTACATCGCGGTGCTGCGCCATCCGTTCTGTGCCATCACGGACGAGAAGGGCAACTTCGAGATCAAGGGCGTGCCGCCGGGCAACTACCAGATCATGGTCTGGCACGAGTTCCTGGGCGACCAGCCGATGCCCGTCACCCTGACCAAGAACCAGACGCTGGAGCTTGAGCCCATCGTCTTCACGCGTTGAGTCACAACAATCCATGGCCAGCCACGATTCCCACACACCTCCCGACGACATGGGCCCGGACGACATGCCTCCGCGGAAGGCCGGCGGCGCCGTTGTCGGCCTGCTGATCGTCCTTGTCGGCATGACGCTCGTCTTCTGGAACAGCGGATTCCGCGTGCCGCGGGTACTCCCCCGCAACATCGGCACGAACACCGCCGTGGACGACCTGTTCTGGTTGATCTTCGGCGTGACCGGATTCTTCTTCCTGCTCACCGAGGGCCTGCTGATCTACTTCTGCGTGCGTTACCGCGCGAAGCCGGGCGGCCGCGCGATGCACACGCACGGCAATCACGCATTGGAACTCGCCTGGACGTTCATTCCGGGCTGCATCCTGTTCGTGCTCGCCGTCATGCAGACCGGCGTCTGGAGCGAGAACAAGTACCTCTCCGAAATGCCCGAGGAGAAGGAAGCGATCGTCATCCAGGTCATGGGCAAGCAGTTCGAGTGGCATTTCCGCTACCCGGGGAGCGATGGCCGCTTCGGCACTGCCGACGACATCACCAGCCTCGGCGCGATGCATGTCCCGGCGGGTCGCGATGTGATCGTTCGCCTGCAGACGCTCGATGTCCTGCACAGCTTCTGGCTGCCGAACCTGCGTCTCAAGCAGGACCTCGTTCCCGGCCTCACCATTCCGCAGTGGTTCAAGGTGGTGGATACGGAAGAGAACCGGGGCAAGTTCGAGATCGTCTGTGCCGAGCTGTGTGGAAACGGCCACACCAAGATGCGCGCGGAACTCTTTGTCGACACTGAGGAAGAGTTCGCCGCGTGGAAGGCCCAACAGTTCGAGGCCATGGGTGAGCACCTTCCGAAGAAGGATGCGAACTGGAAGTACTGGTACCAGCCGGTCCAGGAGGCGAGCAAGTGAGCCCTTCCCAAGTCGAAAAGCTCACCCACGGTGAGCACGGCGGCGGCGATGCCCACGAGCATCACGAGCCCCGTGGCTTCTGGCAGAAATGGGTCTTCAGCCACGACCACAAGGTCATCGGCAAGCAGTTCCTGTTCTCCTCCATGATCTGGGCGCTGCTCGGCGGCAGCCTGGCGATCATGGTGCGTCAGCAGATCGCCTGGCCGAACGAGCCGTACCCGTTGATCGGGAACTTCCTGTTCGAGCACAGCAGCGGTGTGATGCCGGCGCAGTGGTACAACATGGCGTTCACCATGCACGCCTCGATCATGATCTTTCTGGTCGTGATCCCGGCGCTGGCGGGCGGTTTCGGAAACTTCCTGATTCCGCTGATGATCGGCGCGCGCGACATGGCGTTCCCGCTGCTCAACATGCTGAGCTACTGGGTCATGTGGCCCGCGTTCGCATGCTTCATCGCTAGCTTGTTCGTGGGGGTGGGCCCGAAAGATCCGATCGGAATCGGCGCGGCCGCGTCGGGTTGGACAGCCTATCCAACGTTGTCCGCGATCGAGGTCGGAGCGGGACAGACGCTCTGGGTCGTGGGCGTCATCCTCGTCGGCTGGTCGTCGATCATGGGTGCGGTCAACTACATCACGACGATCGTCAAGCTGCGGGCGCCCGGCATGGGCTTCTTCCGCATGCCGCTCACGGTCTGGTCGCTGTTCATCACCGCGCTGCTGCAGCTGCTGGCGACGCCGGTCCTCGGCTCCGCGATGATGCTGTTGCTGTTCGAGCGAACGGCGAACGGTACGTTCTTCCTGACGGAAACCGTGGTCATCGGTGACCAGTACTTCCGCGCGCCCGGCGCGAACGGACAGCCGCTGCTCTACCAACACCTGTTCTGGTTCTACAGCCACCCGGCGGTCTACATCATGATCCTGCCGGCGATGGGCATCGTCTCCGATATTCTGACGACGTTCGCCCGCAAGCCGCTGTTCGGCTATCGCCCGATGGTCTATTCCATGTCCGGCATCGCCGGCCTTGGTTTCATCGTGTGGGGCCACCACATGTTCCAGTCCGGCATGAACCCGTACCTCGGCACGGCGTTCATGATCGGGACGATGATGATCGCGCTGCCGAGTGCCGTGAAGGTCTTCAACTGGCTGGGCACGCTGTGGGGCGGCCAAATCGAGTTCCCCCCGCCGATGAAGTTCGCGGTCGCCTTCGTGGCGATGTTCATCATCGGAGGCCTGTCCGGCATCTTCATGGCCGCGACGCCGGTCGACATCCAGATTCACGACACGTACTTCATCGTGGCGCACATTCACTACGTGCTGTTCACCGGAAGCATCGTCGGGATCTTTGCCGGCTTCTACTACTGGTTCCCCAAGATGTTCGGTCGCCAGATGGACGAGCGCCTCGGCAACATCCACTTCTGGCTGACGTTCGTCTTCATGAACTTCACGTTCTTCGCGATGCACATCGTGGGAGCGGGCGGCATGCAGCGGCGCATCGCGGATCCGACCGTGTACGAGGGGCTCCTGCGCTGGATGCCGCTCAACCGGTTCATGACGGTGAGCGCGTACCTGCTGCTCGCGTCGCAGGTCTTCTTCTTCTGGAACGTGATCAAGAGCCTGCGGAGCGGCGAACGGGTCGGCAACAACCCGTGGAAGGCCAACAGCCTCGAGTGGCACGCGACGTCGCCGCCGTGGTTCGAGAACTTCCAGATCATCCCGACCGTCTATCGCGGGCCGTACGAGTACGCCTCGCCGGACGTGGAAGAGGACTTCCTGCCGCAGACTCGCGAGCTGAAACCGGCTGAAGCCTAGCTCGTGTTGTTTGCGGCGCCGTGGGCGGAACGGAGAGACGCTAGTGAAGTACGGAGCGCAATCGCCGCAACGACCGGTATTCGCAGACATTGGGACTTTTCTGGGTGAGCACAGGTCGTCGTGAACAATGCGGGCTGACATGAAATCCGCCGCGACGTTGCACCGCACCGCTCTCGTTGCGGCGATTTTGACCTATGCCCTGCTGGCCCTCGGTGGCCTCGTGACCAGTCGTGATGCGGGCATGATCTTCCCGGATTGGCCGCTGTCGAATGGCTCCATCAATCCCGACGGTTGGCTCAGCAACGCGGACAAGTTCTCCGAGCACGGCCATCGCATCCTCGGCGCGCTTGTCGGCATGGCCACGATCGCGCTCGCCGTTCTGCTGACGCTGCGCGACCCGCGGAGCTGGATGAAGATCCTCGGGTGGGTGGCGGTCGTCTCGGTCACCGCACAGGGCATTCTGGGCGGCATCCGCGTCACCGAGATCTCGACGTTCCTGGCGATGTTCCATGGCTGCACGGGACAGATGTTTTTCGGCCTCGTCGTGGCGTTGGCCTACTTCACTTCGAGGGACGGACGAGAGCCTCCGGAGCGAGGATCGGATACACGCGCGGCATTTGCGGTTGCGGCCGGAGCCGCGTTCGCGACGCTCGCCCAGATCGTGCTGGGGGCCCGCGTGCGCCACATCAACGGTCCCTTGAACAATCACCTGTACGGCGCGCTCATCGTCACGGGATGTGCCTTGGTCCTCGTGACGCTGATTCTGCTCCGCAATCGTGATCGTCGCGCGCTCGTTACCCCGGCGCTCGTGATGTTCGGAGTGCTGCTCGTTCAGGTCGTCCTCGGTCTGGCGACGGCCGTGGTGCTTTCGCCCGGTTCACGCACGTATGACGTGACGTTCTGGCAGATCGCTTCGCCTTCGCTGCATCAGGCGGTCGGCGCGCTGTTGCTGGCCCTGCAGATTCGCATTGCGCTGCGCGCCTGGCGGCGGCGGGCTCCCGTTGCGCTCGACGCCCCGGCGCGACCGGTGCCCCCGGCACGCCAGGAGGTCATGGCGTGACCGCGCCGACTTCGGTCGTCGCGGACGCGCGCGGGTCCACGAACATGCTGACCAAGATCGGAGAGTTCCTCGAACTCACGAAGCCGCGGCTCTCGTCGCTGGTGTTGTTCGTGGTGTTCCTGGGCGCCTGGCTCGCCGGCGGCGGCCTGGAGTCGTGGCAGGCGGTGCTCGCGACCGGCATGGTGGCGGGCGGCGCCAACGCGATCAACATGCTCCTCGAGCGACGCCTGGACGCACGGATGCGCCGCACGCTGGGTCGACCGCTTCCGAGCGGCCGCCTGACCCCGATGGAAGTGCTCGTGTTCGGGAGCGTGCTGGGTATCGGCGGCGTGACCTGGCTCGCGCTCGCCACAACGCCCCTGGCTGCGATCCTCGCGGCACTGACGTTCCTCAGCTACGTGTTGCTGTACACGCCCCTGAAGACGCGCACGACGCTCAACACGCACATCGGGGCGATCCCTGGTGCGCTTCCCGCGCTGATCGGCTGGGCCGCGGTGCAGGGCACGCTGTCGCCGCTGCCGTGGTGTCTGTTCTGGATCGTCTACCTCTGGCAGATCCCGCACTTCCTTTCGATCGCATGGATCCACCGCGCCGACTACGAGGCCGGCGGATTCCGCATGCTCCCGTCGGTCGATCCTGACGGCAGCCTCACCGGGCGACAGGCGGTAGTCGGCGCGATCGCGCTGATCCCGGTCAGCCTGCTGCCCTTTTTCGGCCACGCTGTCGGCCCGCTCTATCTCGTCGCTGCAGTGCTGGCCGGCGGCTACTACCTCATTCGCGCGATCGCTTTTATGCATACCCGAACCGAGACGACGGCGCGCCAGCTGATGCGGGCGAGCCTGATCTACCTCCCCGTGCTGCTCTTCGCGCTGCTGCTCGATTACCCGGTCTGACCCATGGGAACACCCGAGAGCGATCCCCGCGCGGGCCTGCGCGCCTTCGCGGCAAACCTGCTGCTGGTGGGCGACGGCCTGTTTTTCGGCGCGCTGTTCTTCACCTACTGCTTCCGCCGCGCGAACGCCGACGACTGGCGCACCGCGTGGCAGCACATTGACGGGACGCCGGTGCGGCTGGGCGTGGCCCTGGCCCTCTTCGCCGGCGCGGCGGTGGTCTACGGCGGGCGGTGGCGAACTCTCGTCTCGGCGCTGCTCGGTGCCGGAGCCGCGGCCATCCTGATCACCTTCGCTGCACAGGCGGACGTCCTCCGTATGGAGTCGGGCAATCGCGCCGCTGCCATCGCGCTGCTCGCCTGCGTGACCCTGTTCGCGGTTCATGCCGTCGGCGTGGCGGTCGGCGGTGTGATCGCCAAGGGAGAGCCCGTCTACCGGCGATTCCTGCTGTTCCAGCTGTTCCTGGCCCTCGTGATCCTGCCGGTAGTCTTCACGTGGTGAACGCAGTCGAACTCTCGTCCCTCACGCACCGCTACGGCGATCGCACGGCGCTCGATGCCGTCGATCTCGAAGTGGTGGGCGGCGAGATTTTCGGTCTGCTGGGGCCCAACGGCGGCGGCAAGACAACGCTCTTCCGCATCCTGAGCACGATGCTGCGGCCCACGTCGGGAACCGCGCGTGTGTTCGGTGTGGATCCCGTGGCCGATCCCAACGCCGTGCGGCGCTCGATCGGCGTCGTCTTCCAGTCGCCGAGTCTCGATGTAAAGCTGACGGCGATGGAGAACCTTCGCCATCAGGGGCGCCTTTACGGCATGAAGGGCGATGACCTCCGCCGACGCAGCGAGGAGATGCTCACGCGCGTCGGACTCGCGGAGCGGGCCAACGAGTTCACCGAGAGCTTCTCCGGCGGCATGCGGCGTCGCGTCGAGATCGCCAAAGGCATGCTGCACGCGCCGAAGCTGCTGCTGCTGGATGAGCCGTCAACCGGCCTCGACCCGGGCGCGCGGCGCGACGTCTGGCAGTACCTCGAAGAGGTCCGCACCAACGAGGGCGTCACGAGCTTCCTCACCACGCACTTGATGGAAGAAGCGGAGAAGTGCGATCGACTCGGGCTGCTCGACGAGGGCAAGTTGATCGCGGTCGGCACGCCCGATGAACTCAAGGCGCGCATTGGGGGCGACATCGTCTCCGTGGAAGCCCACGACCCCGACGCGTTCGCGGCGGCGGTGCTGGACAAGTTCGGACTCGAAGGACGCGTCGTGGAGAACACGATCCACTTCGAGAAGGACGAAGGCCATCGCTTCGTGCCGCAACTGTTTGAAGCCTTCCCGGATCGCATCGAATCGGTCTCCCTTGGCAAGCCGACACTCGAGGACGTGTTCGTGCAGCTCACAGGGCATCGATTCTGGACGGAAGGAGAGCAGGCATGAGTGCGGCGCTCACTCTGGTCGATCGTGAACTGACGCGTTTTTTCCGCCAGAAGAACCGCGTGATGAGCGCGATGATCCAGCCGGTCATCTTCTGGGGGCTGTTCAGCGCCGGATTCCGCAACAGCTTCGTCGCCGGCGACGGCGCCAGCAACTACACGCAGTTCCTGCTGCCGGGCATGGCGGCGATGATCGTGCTGTTCACGGCGATCTTCTCGACGATCTCGGTGATCCGCGATCGGAACGAGGGCTTCATGCAGGGCATCCTCGTGTCGCCGGTCCCGCGCTCCTCGATCGTCATCGGCATCGTACTGGGCGGCACGATCCTCTCGGTGTTGCAGGCGACTGTGTTTCTTCTGCTCGGCTACTTCGCCGGCGTCCAACTCGACGCGTTGCAGTTGCTGGGTGCGGTGGGCGTGCTCGGACTGATGGGGCTCGGACTCACCGGTCTTGGATTCCTGTTCGCCTGGCCGATGGACTCGACGCAGGGATTCCACGCGGTCATGAGCATCATCATGTTCCCGATGTGGCTGCTCTCGGGCGCGCTGTTCCCCATCGACACGCTCACCGGCTGGTTCGCGTTCTTCGTCAAGTTGAACCCGCTGACCTACGGGGTCGTCGCGCTGCGGCATGTCATGGGCATGCACAGCACGGCGATTTCGCTCCCGGTCGCAGTGGGTGTTTCGGCCGGGTTTGCCATCCTCATGCTGGTGCTCTGCACCCGCGCCGCGGGCAAAGCCGCGAAAGGAGATCTGCGATGAGTCGACTGCTGATCCTCGTCCTGTTGGCCGCCTTGGCCTGTGGACGCGACGACGCTCCCAAGAAGTCGGGGCCGAAGGTCGTGGATGGCGTGGAGATGGGCAAGCCCATCGCGTCGCGTCCGAAGAAGATCGCGGACTTCACCATGCAGGAAGCGCGGCAGGGCGCGCTCACCAACAAGGACGTTGCCGGGAAGGTGTGGATCGGGGCTACGCTCTTCACGCACTGTCCCGGCATCTGCCCGACGATCACGACGGCGATGGCGGAACTGCAGGACGCGTTCAAGGACGATGCGGACTTCCGGCTGGTCTCCGTGACGGTCGATCCGGCCCGCGACACGCCGGAGATCCTGCAGAAGTTCGCAGGGGGATATGGCGCGGAAAAGGGGCGTTGGTTCTTCGTCCGTCACCCCGATCGCGACGCGGTCGGCACGTTCGTGAAGACGGTGCTCTACTTGCCCTACAACGACGTCGAACCGCTGGAACACCCGCCGCACATTTCCCTGATCGACCGCGACGGCACGCTGCGCGGCATGTGGGACGGAACGGTGCCCGACGAAGTCGAGAAGCTCAAGACTGCGATCCGCGAGTTGCTCGACGCGAAGAAACGACCGTGACCCACCCGGCGCTCAACGCATCCCTCAACGCCATCGCGGCTGTCCTGCTGTTTGCGGGCTACATCGCGATCCGTCGCGGCAACCGCGAGCTGCACGGCAAGCTCATGGGGTCAGCGTTCGCCGTGTCGATGGCGTTCCTGGCTAGCTATCTCGTGTATCACGCGACGTCGGAGCCGACGAAGTACGGTCGCGAGGATTGGACGCGCGTCGTCTACTTCGTGATTCTGATCACGCACGTCATCCTTGCCGCCGTCAATCTGCCGATGGTGCTGCGCACGGTGTGGCTGGCTCGCAAGAAGGACTGGGAGCGGCACAAGAAGTGGGCGCGTTGGACGTTTCCCGTCTGGGCCTATGTGTCGGTGACGGGCGTCGTCGTGTATTGGATGCTCTACCAGATGTAGGGTTTGCAGTTCACGGTTCACGGTTTGCAGTCGCAACGTCCCGACCGTAAACCGTGAACTGATCAGCTCCGCGGCCCGCGTCAGCACATGCGACGAACGCGGCTGAGTGACGAGCGTGCTCCGGCGTTCCGGTCCACGGTTCGGTCCCGCCTCGTTCCGACCGTGAACTGCAAACCGTAAACCGCCAACGCGCGCAGCTCCGCGGCTCACGCTCTCATGGAGACGGCCTTCCGCGCGGGCTCCGCTGGCAGCGCGCGCAGATGTGGGTTCCACGCTGTCCGACAACGAGTCGTCGAATCGGCGCTTCGCAGCGGCGACACGGTTTTCCGGTGCGGCCGTAAACCTGGAACTGGTGCTGGTAGTCGCCCGGTTGGCCTTCCGGCGTCCGGTAGAACGTGTCGAAGCTCGATCCCTCGCGCTCGATGGCCTCTTCCAGGATCGCGCGAATCGCGGCGTGCAGCGCGTCGGCAGCCTTGCCCGTGAGGCGGTCCGCGTGGCGCAACGGATGGAGGCGAGCGGCATGGAGGGCCTCGTCGACGTAGATGTTGCCAAGTCCCGCGAGGAACGATTGATCGAGCAGGAGCGGCTTGAGGGCGCGGGAGCGGCGCTTGAGCGCGGCGCGGAACCACGCCGCGGTGAACTCGTCGGAGAGCGGTTCGGGTCCGAGTTTCGGGAAGACCTCGTCAGGCTCCTCCGCGAGGATCAGGCGCCCGAACTTGCGCACGTCGATGAACTCGAACACCGAGCCGTCGTCGAGCGCGAGGCTCACCTTCACGTAGGGGCTCGGTTCGCTGCCCGGTTCGCGCACCTGCATGCGGCCGGTCATGCGCAGGTGACCGACGAGGCAGCGCCGGGGGCCGAGGTCGAAGACGATGTACTTGCCGCGGCGCCACACGCGGTCGATGGGCGACCCCGCGATGCGCTTGCGAAAACTCGCCGGACTCATCGTTCCCACGGTGCGGGGCCAATCGATCCGGGCATCGACGATGCGGCGCCCCAGAAGCCTCGGACGGATCAGGCGAGCCACCGTTTCGACCTCGGGCAATTCGGGCATGGGCGGGATTGTAGGCGCTATAATCCAGGCATGCGCCTCGCCGGATGGATTGCGCTCCTAGCGCTCCTGCTGTTCGAATCGACTGCGTTCGGGTGACCGAGCTGTCGGGCGGCGGTCGCTGCCCGTTCTTCCGAGACGCAGGAGCGTGTCGCCAACGCCTACGGCAGCAGCATCCTGCTGATGATGGCCAGCCCGTTCGTCCTGCTCGGGCTGATCGCGTTCATGATCTATCGCGGCGCGCGCCGATCCTCATAACGTCGGCGTCCGCACTACGCTAGCGTCCGCATAATGTCGGCGTCCGCACTACGCTAGCGTCCGCATAAAGTCGGCGTCCGCACTACGCTAGCGTCCGCATAAAGTCGGCGTCCGCACTACGCTAGCGTCCGCATTGCTGCCAGTCGTCCCACGATCTGGTCCAGCACGTCCTCCGGATCCTGCGTTCCGTCGTCCACCACGAGGTGTTCGACTGCGATCTCCGTGGGCGGCTGGAAGGTGCGCTTGGCCGCCGCGTAGTAGGCCTCGTCGGCATCGGACACATAGTCGGACGTGGTGCGCCGCGCCGCGAGGTTCGCGTGTACCTCGTCGTCGGTCCGCGACAGGTGTACGACGAGCCAGGGCGTGGAGCCGATCGACTCGATCAGCGTCTCGCGATACGCTCGTGACCTCAACGTCGCGTCGACGATCACGCTGCGTCCCGCGTCCAAACGGTCGGCCATCGTTTCCGAAAGTCGCGCGTAGACCCGATCGGTCATGGCAGGGGAGTACGGGCCGTCGAACATGCCTCCCTGCCAGCGTTCGGTCGCGTCCATTCCGGACATCTGCTTGCGCACGACGTCGCTCCGCAGCACTTCCGCCCCGAGCGGCGCCGCGAGCGCGCGTGCAATCGTGGTCTTGCCTGTTGCCGGCAGCCCGCACAGCAGGACGACGCACGGCGCCGCCACGTATCCGGTCGCGAGCCGGTCGTAGCGTCGAGCCCGTTCCGGCGCGTCGCCGCGCATGCGCGTTACGTTCGCCCGCACCAACGCGCGGGGGACACGGTAGAAGGCGCATAGGCGTGCGAAATCGACGTCTTCTGTCCACTCGGCGTAGAGCGCGATCAACTGCCGGCTTAGCTCGCGGGCGTTCTCCATGTCGAAGGACATGGCGAGGAACGCGACATCGAACGCGACGTCCCCGCAACGCAGCACGCGGGAAAACTCGAGCCGGTCATAGATGGCGATGCCGTTCTCGGTCAGGCAGATGTTGGCGGCGTGCAAGTCGCCATGGCCTTCGCGCACATAGCCTTGCGACGCGCGGATTCCGAAGAGAGACGGCCATTCGTTCAGGCGGGCGTCCAAAAACGCGCGTAAGGGACGTTGGAGCACGGGAGCCATGGCCTGCTCCGTGATCTTGAGAACCGGGAGGATGCGCTTCCGAATTGCCTCAGCCGATCCCGCCTCGTCCGCCCGATCGGCCGCGGCATGGAACGCCGCGAGCTTCTCGACGATCGCGGGGAGCGCGTGTCCGATTTCTTCGCGTCCCTCGTCGCTCGACAGAAGGGAACTGACGAGGCGACTCTCCGGGAAGCGTTTCATCGCGACGGCGTGTTCGACCGTCTCTCCCGGTCCGTCCAGACCAAGCGTTCCGTCGGCCCCGCGCGTCACGGGCACGACTCCGAGATACAGTTCGCCGGCGAGCTCCTGATTGAGCCGCACCTCCTCGTGGCACAGCTCCTCGCGGCGCGCCGCATCGGTCATGTCGAGGAACGGCAGCCGGATCGGCTTCTTGATCTTGTATGCGCGGTCGCCGGCGAGGAAGACGAGGGACACATGTGTTTCGCGCAACTCGACCGCGGGCGGAGCGGGGTCGTACGCTTGGGGACGTAAGAGGTCCTGCTTGAGTTCCGCTACGCTCGCCACGCGGTCAGCATAGGCTACGCGTCCCGTGTGAAGCCGCGTTCCCCGTAGCGGTCCTTGCCCTCGTCGGTGTTGAGGTCGGTGACGTACTCGACAGCGATCCACAGTCGCTTGGACCATGCGAGCGCGATCCAGCTGAAGAGCAGGAGGACCGGCAGGCCGACCAGCACGACGGTGAGGGGGGTCCAGTCGGTGAGCCACCAGCAGAGGAGCATCACCCCGACGGCTCCGAACTGCGACACGATCGACGTCAGGTACATCGCCCCCGTGATGGCCCCCGGCTCGCGCTCGAGAATCCACCCGCAGGCGGGGCAGCTTTTAACGAGGCCGGTGAAGCGCACGACGACGCGCCCCTCGCCGCAGGCGGGGCAGCGACCCCGCATCGCGCGGACGCAGCTTTGGAGAAGGAGTTTTCCGGTTCCCATGCGGGTTTTGTCAGGTGTGGCGATCCAGGCGACGCGGGCCGATAGAATGACAAGGTATGGCCGTGGTCGACTTGTTGATCCTCGCAGCCGTGGTCGTCGGAGTCACATTCGGCGCCCTGCGCGGTTTCGTGCCGCAAGTGACGGGGGTTTTCGGCCTGGGAGGCGGACTTTACCTCGCCACGCGCTTTCACGTCGTCGTACGCGAGAAGCTGATCGACCCGCGCTCGGAGTGGGCCTACAACGGTGAGATGGCCTTCATCGGCATCATCGTGCTCACGGTTTTGGCGGCCGCCACGGTCGGCTGCGCACTTCGCAAGCTGCTGGAAGCGTCCGGATTAGCTCCCTACGACAGGATTATGGGGGGGGCGCTGGGGGCCGCGAAGGCCGCCGGAACCGCCTGCGTCGTGCTGTTGGCAATCGTCTACTTCGCGCCGGACGGCGGCGGGCTCGAGCGCGCCATCGGCGATAGCCAGTCGGGCCCGGCGCTCTGGAAGGCGATGGTTCGCGTCGCCGAGACCCTGCCGGACGACGTGGGCGACCGCGTGGAGCATTTCCTCGGGGACCACGCTCTTCCGGAGCAAGAGATGCGGCCGGCGCGACCCGCCGAAGACATCAGCCTCGACGACGAGACGATCCACCTGTTCGACGAGCGGCTTGCGGATGAGCCGAGCCCGGAGGCGTCGTTCCCCGTCGAGTCCGCTCCCGCCAAGCCTGGTCCGGTAAGCCCTGACCCGGATCGGGACGGTCCGACGCCGGGCACGCCGCTCACCGTCGACGAATAACCGGGGGCGAAGCCCGGTAGACTCCCCCTCGAAGGAGAATCGCATGCCGTACTTGGGGACTTTCGTGCTTATGGGCTTTGGGGGCTGGATCGCTCTCGGCGTAGCCGTTCTGCTGCTTTTCTGGTTCATGGGGGCCTACAACGGCCTCGTGCGCCTGAAGAACATCGGCAAGGAGGCGTGGGCGCAGATCGATGTGCAGCTCAAGCGACGCCACGATCTGATTCCGAATCTGGTCGAGACCGCCAAGGGCTACATGAAGCACGAGCAGGGCACGCTCGAAGCGGTCATCAAGGCGCGCCAGACGGCGGTCAACGTCACCGTCGATCCGAATGCAGGGCCCGCAGCCGTAGCGAAGGCGGAGAGTGCGCTCGCCGGTGTCATGAAGCAGTTCATGATGCTGACGGAGAACTATCCGGATCTCAAGGCGAACGAGAACATGCTGAAGGTTCAGGAGGAGCTCACCTCCACGGAAAACCGCATCTCTTTCGCGCGTCAGCACTACAACGACGCCGTGCGCCAGTACAACACCAAGCTGGAGCAGATCCCGACGAACATCGTCAAGAACTTTGGCGACTTCCCGGCCATGGAATTCTTCGAGATCGAGGACGACGCCGAGCGCGCCGCCCCGAAAGTTCAGTTCTAGAGACGGCGTCTAACGACGCGGGTATTACCCTGTCTTGATGTCGGCGTTCCTCCTCCTCCTCGCTCTTTCCGGCACGATCCGGGTCTCGGTCGAGGGGGAGGCTTCGGAAGTCGTCGCGTACCACCGTGGCGAGCCGGTGGGGCGCGCGGCGGTTGAGGACGGCGTCGCGGTGCTGCGCGACCTCCCTCACGACGCCGTCGACATCGTCGCGCTCGGCGAGAACACCCGCAGCGAGCTCGTGCGACGTGTGCGACCGGCAGAAGATGGGCAGGGATCGGAAGGCAGGCAGGGTTTTGACGCGCGCCTCCGCGCACTGCCGGCGCATCGAGTCACCATCCGCACCGAGGAGGGGGCGCACGCCCATGTCGGAGGCGTACGGTTCCCTGCGGATCGAGTCCTGCTCCTGCCCGGCCTGCACCGACTTGTCGTCGACCACGACCGGCTCGTGAGCAGCGCCGCCCGCCTCCTGCGCGTCGATCGGGACCTCACGCTGGATGTGAGTCTCGACGCAGGGCTTGTGGTCACCGGAGCCGTCTTCGATCACGAAGGGAACAAGCTCCCGGGGGCAGCCGTCGAGGTGTTCACGGACGGCTACGCCGCGAACCGCACCGCGACCACGGACGCGAACGGGGCCTATGGCGTGAGCGGCTTCCGCGGGAACGTCGTGACCCTTCGCGTGCGGGCGCCCGGACACGCCACGCGTCGCGTTCGAGTCACCTTCGACCCCGGCAGCGAACGTTCACGCCAGGCGGTCCATCTCGTGCGCGGGTCGACGATTCGGCTGCCCATCGCGGGCGGACCGGGCGAGGTCCGCGCCACACTGCTTCCCGTCTGGTTCGAGCGCGCTCTCGAGGAGCCGCGACTGCGCGTCAACGACGAACCGTCGCGCGCGACGGGCCGCGAGGCGGTCGAGTTTCAGGGACTGACACCGGGCAGTCGCTACCGGATCCTGGTCGAGTGCCCCGGATTCCTTCCAGCCACGACGGCCGAGTTCGAGGCTGGCGCGACGGACCGTCTCGCCGAACTCCGCCTCGAAGCGGGCGGAACCCTGCGGGGGACGCTGAAGGGACCGGAGGTGCCCGCGGCCTGGGATCCGGTGGTGGTCGCGCGCGGCGCGTTCGGAGATCGGACCAGTCGCCTGGATCGCAACGGGAGCTTCGCGTTCGAAGGGATGCCGGCCGGGAAGGTCGTGCTCCTGCTGCGCGATCTCGATGAGCGCGGTCAGCTATTCGAGCTGAAGCCGCAGGAGAACCGTGAGGTCGTGCTGCCGTACGTCGTGCCCGACGCGAAGCGCGCGCTGGAGGGGAGCGTGCTCGGGGCGGATCGCAAGCCGCTCGCGGGGGTGCTGGTGCGGAATGGATGGCGCAGTGCGCGAACCGATGCGAAAGGCGAGTTTCGACTCCCGCAGATGCCTCTGGGACGCGACCGCTTCGACCTGCAGTTTGAGCCGACGCCCTCCTCGACGGCATTCCGCGAGGTCCCGCACCTCCCTCGCGTCGAACGACGGGCGAAGTTCGGGATTCGCGTGGGGGCGCAACTGGAGCGCTCGGGCTCCCTCACCATCGATTGGGCGGACGCGCGGCTGGCCCGAGCGACGCTCTATCTGTCCGGGACGAGCGGCAACGAGATGCTGTGGCGCATCCCGCGCGGCGCGAAGGACATCACCGTGGACGAGATTCCCGTGGGTTCCTACGTCGTCGAGGTGGGCGCGCCTGGCTACCTCGGGACCGGAGGAGCCTTGGCGAAGGTGAGTGGCGCTCCCGGCGAGCGGGTCGACGTTCAGCTCCTTCGGGGGAGAACGGTTTCCGGGCGCGTGGCGCGTCGGCGCGGCGTCTTCCGGACCGGCAAGCCGCCCCAGTTGATCGATGCCCCGATCACCTCCGGCACGGTGAGTCTGTACGAGCTCGCGGGACGGTTCGCCCTGGCGACCGCGCCGATCGCGGAAGACGGCACGTTCCTGCTTGAGGGATTGCCTGCCGCGCCCGTGCTGCTGGTCGCGGGCGCCCCCGGGATGCCGGTCGGCACGCTGCGAGTGGATCTCACCAAGCGTGGACAGGAGCATCTCGTGATCCCGCTGTTCGATCCGCTCCGCGGCGGCGTCAAGGTGACCGGCGAGGGGGGGCTCCCCGTGCCGCGCGCCAACGTTTCGATTCAAACGACGTACGGACTGAACCTACGCGACTTGACGTCCCGAGGGCGGTTCCTGGGCACGGTCGCGGACGATGTCGACCGGGCCGACGTCGTGAACTTGTACACCCTGACGCGCAAGAAAGACGGGGCCGTTCTCTACGAGCAATTCGCCCCTGGGAACTATGAGTTCCATGTCACCGCCCCCGGCTACAAACCGGGTGTCGTGAGGATGCGGGCGCGGGAACCTTGGACGGTCGCGCATATCGGAACGATTGTTCCGGGGCTCGATCCGACCGCGATCGTGCCCCTGCGGCTTTCACCGGTGCCCGTTGCGCCGCGCGAAGAGAAATCAACACAGGAAAAGTCGTCCCGGGAAAAGTCGTCAAGCGATTGACTTTTCCACGGAATTCGGCAGATTTTGGAAGCGGACCGTCGACGTCGATGGTCCTCAGGAGGACGACAGTGACTTACGTAATCTGTGAGCCGTGCGTGGGCGTCTGCGACAAGGCGTGCGTCGAAGAGTGCCCGGTGGACTGCATCCAACCGCGCGACGGCTACGACGACATTGCCGGCAAGCAGCTCTATATCGAGCCGGACACCTGCATCGACTGCGGCGCCTGCGAGCCGGTCTGCCCCGTGACCGCGATTTTCCCGGAGGCCGACGTGCCCGAGGAGTGGACGAAGTACACGGAGATCAACGCGGCGCACTTCGAGTAGCCCCGCAAGTTCCGACACAGTTCCGACACCAGGAATCGACCGCTCCCCGCTCGGGGACGCGGTCGTTTTTTTGGGGGGGTAGGCAGTAGGCAGTAGGCAGTAGGCAGTCGAGCGTTTCGGGAACGTGTGGTAGCGAGCCTGCGAGCGACCAGCTACCGCCTACTGCCTACCGTAAACCGTCTACCAGCGCGCGTGCGCGGCGACTCGTCTTGCTGACTCATCGCGCCATCCGCGTTAGCGGCTGGGCAAAGCTAGCTGTTCTCGATCGCTTCGTGCGAGCGCAGGCGTTCCGATTCGATGTCGTGGAGCATCGCTTCGGTGACGTCGCCGGTCGGGTATTCGCCGTCCATGCACGCCTTGCAGAACTGGTGAACGTCGGGGTTTCCGACGTGCGCCGCTTCGACCATGCCGTCCATCTTGGCGTAGATCAGCGCATCGGCACCGAGGATCTTCTCGATCTCGTGCTCCTCGCGATCCGCCGCCACGAACTCGCCGCGCACGCTCATGTCGATTCCGTAGACGCATGGATGGCGAATGGGCGGGCAGGAGCTTGCGACGTACACCTCAACGGCGCCAGCGTCGCGAACCATTTTGATGAGGGCGCGCATGGTGGTGCCGCGCACAATCGAATCGTCCACGAGCAGAACCTTCTTGCCCGCGATCTCAAGCCCGAGCGGTGAAAGCTTGTGCCGCACGCTGCGGCGCCGCTCGCTCTGCTTGGGCATGATGAAGGTGCGGCCGATGTAGCGGTTCTTCAGCAGGCCCTCGCGGAACTTCACGCCGAGCGCTTCCGCTGTCGACTGTGCGGCGGGCCGCGCGCTGTCCGGCACAGGGATGACCACGTCGGGCTCGATGCCGCGCTCGCGCACCAGTTCGGCGATGTGGATGCCGAGCCGCAGGCGCGTCTTGTACACGCTGATGTCGTCGATCATCGAATCGGGCCGGGCGAAGTAGACGTACTCGAAGATGCAGGGGGAGTGGCGGCCGCGAACCGCCTTGCGGCTCGTGACGTTGCCTTCCAGGTCGATGACGAGGACTTCTCCTGCTTCCAGGTCGCGGACGCGTTCCGCGCCCAGCGTGTCGAGCACACAGGATTCGCTGGCTATGATGTGGGTGTCACCGCGTCGGCCGTAGATGCACGGCTTGATGCCGAGCGGGTCGCGCATCGCGACCAGCCCCTTGCCGTGGACGGCCGCCACGACCGAGTAGGCGCCCCTGGCGCGTTCGTAGACCTCGCGCCCGGCTGCCTCGCAGGCATCCACGAAATCCTCGTCAACGCGCTTGGAGAGGCCCTCGGCGAAGACGTTGAGGATGACCTCGACGTCGCACTCCGTATTGATCTGGCGGTGCTCGCGGTTCTCGAGATTGTCGCGCAGACCGGAGAAATTGGTCACGTTGCCGTTGTGCACCATCGCGATGCCGAACGGCGCGTTGAGGGCCAGCGGCTGCGCATCGTCCACGGTGCCGAGGCCCACTGTGGGGTAGCGCACGTGGCCGATGCCGATTCGGCCGGGAATTGTTTTCGCGTCGTTCTCGTCAAACGCGTCGCGCACGAGGCCGAATCGCTTGATCAGGTGGAGGCGCTGGTCGAACGTGGCTATGCCCGCCGCGTCCTGCCCGCGATGCTGGATCGCGACCAGTCCGTTGAGAATATCCGAGGCGACCGGGTCCGGTCCGACGATGCCGATGATGCCGCACATGGGAGCGCGCGAGTCTACTCCGCACCCGGGGACAAGCAAGGATGGTGTGAACTCGACGCAGTGCGGAGTTGGCGAATCGCTACGAATTCTTACAATCCTCGCATGCCGGGCGGAGCCGGGACCGCGTTCTGGTTCGTTCTCTACAACACACTGCTCTATCTGGGCGTGCTGCTGTGCCTGCCGTTTTGGCTGTTCGTGCGGCTTTTCCGCGGGCGCTACCGCGGCCAGTTCCTCGAACGGATGGGCATCCTGTCCCCCGAGGTGCGCGGCCAGTTCGGGCAGGCCAAGGCGATCTGGGTTCACGCGGCGTCCGCCGGCGAAACGGCGTCGGCCGTCCCGATGCTCCGAGCGCTCAAGGCCTCGCTTCCCGGCCACCCGGTTCTCTTCACGGTCACTTCCCGCTACGGCAAGCAGATGGCCGAACGACGGCTGGAGGGCGTGGCGGACGCGGTCTGCTTCTCGCCGCTCGACGTGCCCTTCTTCTGTCGCCGCTTCCTCAATGCCGTGGATCCGCTGCTTTACGTGATGGTGGAGACCGACATCTGGCCCAATCTGCTCCGCATCGCCCAGCGCCGCGGCATCCCGTGCGCCCTCGCATCCGGCTACGCCAGCCCCCGCAGTATCCCGCGGTCGTTCTGGCGTGCGGTGTTCTCGAAAATCGACCTGCTGCTGATGCAGACCGAGGAGGATGAGCGCAACATCATTGCGCGCGGCGCGTTGCCCGAGCGGGTCTCGGTCGGCGGCAACATGAAGTTCGACGCCACCGCGGGCGCGATCCCGTCGGATGAAGTCCCCGCGTTGCGTGCGGACTTCGGGTTTCGTGAGGGCGTCCCGGTTATCGTCGCCGGCTCGACGCTGGCCGAAGACGAGGCGCCGGTCCTCGACGCGATCGCGACGCTGCGCAGCGAGGGAATCGACCTGCATGCGATTGTGGCGCCCCGTCGTCAGGAACGCGTTCCCGAGGTCATGCGAGGCCTTGCGGATCGCGACATTCCGGCGGCATTGCGCACGGAGCGCGGCGCGGCAGTCGTCGTGGTTCTGGATACGATGGGGGAGTTGGCTGGAACATACAATCTCGCGAGTGCGAGCTACGTGGGAGGCGGATTCACCGCGGACGTCGGGTTGCACAACCTGATCGAACCGCTCGTTTGCGGGTCGCCGGTTCTCTTCGGGCCGCATCGGGGTAAAGCAGCTCGTGTGGCCTCCGAGGTGGTGCGCTTCGGGGCCGGGGTCGAGGTTGCGGACGCGGCCGATCTGCTGGCAACGCTCCGGCGATTTCTTACGGACGACGCGACACGGGACAAGCTGCCGAAGGCCGGCGGCGAACTTCTGCGGCATCACCAGGGAGCAGCCGTGCGGCAAGCGGCACGGATCTCTGAGCTCGTTCAAAAATGATCGCGCCGCGCGTCCTGCTTGTCGTCGTCCTCGCCGGGATCGTGCTCGGTGCGCCCACCCACGATCCGGAACCCCTGGAGTTGCGGTGGGTCGATCGTGCGGGAGTCGACCGCCCGTGTCCGCCCCAGCGCGCGCACGTCCAGCTGCCGGAACGCGATCGCATCTCCATGTTCGCATTGTTCGAGGACCTCGCGTACGCGGCGGCCGACGGGGGGGGAGAAGGCGCCGCAGTGCTGCTCGCTCTTCTGGCCGCGCCAATCACCCTGTTCGGCCTCTGGTGCCGTGGGTTCGGGTGCGCGCTGAGGCGCCTTTGGATGACCCTCGCCCTCGGCGTGCCGCTCGGGACCGCCCTGCTCTACGCGTCGTGCTTCTTGCCAGGCCGCGGCATCGTGCTCGGTCCGGATGCGGGCGATGTGGTGCTGGCGAACCTGAATACGAAGACCCACTACAGCACGGGATTCATGAGCCCGGCTCAATTGCGCAATTGGCACTACGCTCACGGCGTCCGCGTCCTGAACGTGGCGGACCGCGACCAAGTCGACGGTGCCCGCAAGGCCGCCCGCTTCAACTTCGATCATCCGGCCGAGCCGCGGATGACGGTCATCGTCGGGCAAGAGTGGCGCGCGCGGCCCGACCTTGTGCTGGTGAACGTCGATCGCCTCTGGGACATGTCGGACGACGAACGCGCCATCCTCGTGGCGGGTGTCCGCAAGGGCGGGGGGGCGACGTTTGTGGCGCATCCGTGGTCGCGCATGGAAGGCAAGACGCTGACTTCCGTGTTGGCCGAGAAGATCGACGGAGTGGAGTTGGTCAATGGCGTGATCAACGGCGGGCGGGAAGTGATCGATGCCGCGCAGGAGCGTGAACCGCCTTACGCGATGTTGGGCGTCACCGATCCGAAGTTCGGACCGCATCTCAATGCGGTCACCCTGATTCCGAGCAAGTACGCCGACACGCCGCGCGGCGTGGTCGAGGCGCTGCGACGCGGCCTGACCGAAGTGCTCTACGCCGTACCCGGGGGAACGGTGACGAGTCGCGAGCGCGCCGCCAATCCCCTTCGAACCCTGGGCGTCCTCCCGGCCCTGTACAGCCTCGGCGAGGTGCCTCTGGGCCGCCGCGTCGTGTGGGTCATCACGATCGTGTTGATGCTGTCCATGTGGTGGATCTCGACGCGGGGCGCTCACCGCGCCCGGCTCCGGCGCCATTGGGCTTTCCTCATGTTCGTGGGATCCGGCATCGTCCTGTTGGGGGCGCCGCTCGCCATGTCCTGGGAGTTGCGCGCCGCGGTAGGGCCGGTGCCCGTTCCGGTACTTCTGATCTGCGTGGCCCCCTTCGCGGTTACGCTGCTGGCTTCCGCGCATAATCTTGCGCTCCATCAGCAGCAACCCGAGGAACCGCGAAATGACCAGCAGCGCTCGTAGCGCCTATCTCAAGATCGCCGTCGCGTTCGTCCTTGCGCTGGTGATCACGCCCGTGGCCGCGTGGCTGCTTCCTACGACCCGCTGGCATCGCGTGGCAACGCGCACGTTCCTGATCCTTGTGGTGCTTCTGTTCGCATCGAACGCCGGTCACCCCCGCACATGGCTGGGAAAGTTGCGGGCCATGGGGCTCGACGGGCCTCACCGCCTGAGTCGCATGTTGGTCGGATTCGCGGTGGCGTTGGCCTTCTTCGGTCTGCTGCTCGGATTCTCCTATCTCGTCGGCGCTCGCGACGCGTCGACCTCGGTTCCGAAGTACGACCTGCTCGAGCACGTCTGGGTGGCGCTGCTCACCGGCTTTCTTGTCTCGATGGTCGAGGAGCCTCTTTGCCGCGGGGCCATGAAGGACACGATGGGCGGCGTCGCCAGCGCGTTCCTCTATTCGATCGCGCATCTGTTCCGTCCGATGCACGTCACCCAGCCGGCGGACGGATACGAGCCGTTCCTCGTCATCGAGCGCCTTCCGGAAATTCTCGAAGGGTGGACCGTGACGCGCCAGTGGACGTGGGGTGTGCTCAGTCTGTTCCTGTTGGGGCTCGCACTGAATCGGCTGCGGGAACGCACCGGGACACTCTACGTCGGGATCGGCATCCACATCGGGCTCGTCTTCGGCATGAAGATCTACACGCGCTT
>Ga0070729_10001733_pt1 | contig 31749 bp, 40 predicted proteins | sample tdDd472_FD_66725 | JGI IMG/M metagenome (GOLD analysis project Ga0070729, IMG submission 66725) | Marine sediment microbial communities from the Atlantic coast under amendment with organic carbon and nitrate - tdDd47.2 | ecosystem: Environmental > Aquatic > Marine > Coastal > Sediment | place...
CCCGCTACAATGATCAATTATCAATTACCAATGACCAGTGAGGTAAATCTGAGTGTTTTCAACATGCTGGGACAAAAGATTGCCACGTTGGTGAATGAACGGAAAAGTGAAGGAAGTCATCAGGTAATTTGGGATGCTTCCACATATCCATCAGGAATTTATTTCTACATGATAGAGGCTGGTGATTTTGTGGAAAATCGGAAATGTTTGTTGGTGAAGTGATTTTGTGACATTTGATACTTGATGCTAAATGCTAGATCCAAATATCCAGTTTCTAGTTTCCAGCATCAAGTATCTACTCTCCAGAAATATTCCTTGTAAATAACCACTCAAAAAGTTAAACTGTTATCCTTGCGTTTAAAAATTTTATAGAGGGAAAAAAATGAATAAAAGTTTTAAAGAAATGTTGGCAGAATACAGCATCTGGGTCTTTGCATTCGGATATTTTGCCTGTTATGTTCCATATAGTTTCATGACCAAAGTAATGAGCAAAGGATTATTGCCCTGCTTGGATGGAAATGGTCTTGCCGGATTCTCTATTCTTCCTGTAACAGCAATTGCTACAACTCTTGCAATGATCGTTACAATTTCATCACTAGGATGGTGGAAATATGCAACTCATTCAAAAGTCCTGGGTATCAATATGCCACATCCAACAAAGTGGACATTTTTATCCGGTGTATGTACCGCATTAATCATCGGTACAACAACACTTGCCTATACTTTTGAAGGACTGAGTATTGTCTTCGCAATGGTATTAATGCGAGGTGGCGTTTTGATCATTGCACCAATTATTGACAAAATTACCAACCGCAAAGTTCGCTGGTTTTCCTATGCAGGAATGGTCTTCGCATTATTTGCTTTATTAGTCAGCCTTTTTGATACAAAAGGATATCACGTACCATTTCTTGCAGGAATCGTGATTGCTATATATTTAGCCAGTTATTTCATCAGGTTTCAATTCATGAGTCGATTGGCAAAATCAGAAAGTGCTGATGCAAATAAGAAATATTTTGTGGAAGAACAAATGACTGCAACACCAATGTTTTTGTTCATTCTATTTATGTTTGCGTTATTCAATATTGATGGAATTACAGAATCAGTGAGAATGGGATTTACATTTCACTGGAACCAACCTTATCTTTGGGCTTTGATCATTATTGGTGTACTTTCACAGGGAACCGGCGTTTTCGGTACTCTTGTATTTCTTGATAAAAATGAGAATACTTATTGTATCCCGGTTAATCGTTCATCAAGTATCATTGCCGGAGTGCTTGCATCATTCTTATTAACATGGATATTTGGTGTAAATCCACCTGCTGCAAGTCGTTTGATAGGTGCAGGAATGATTGTATTTGCAATCTTGTTTCTTACTATTCCACCAGCATTGGCAAAAAGAAAAAAGAAAAAATAGTAGCCACAGATTAACACAAATTTTCGCAGATATGTTATTATTAAAAACAAAAGACTCTCTGCGGTTAAGTTAAATAAAAGGAGAGAAATATGGCAAAAAACACATTTGATATTATCATTTTGAATGGTAGACCAGCTTCAGGTAAATCTGAAGTGATTGATTATATAAAAAAAACACCTGCTGCTGAAAGAGCAGAAAGATTTCACGTAGCAGAATTTGATGATATAGACGATTTTCCAATGCTATGGACATGGTTTGAAGAAGATGCAATCCTTGAGAAAAAATTCAACAAACCAAGATTACACTCAGATAAAGACGGATATTTTCTGCATGAATATCAATGGCATTTATTGATTGAAAGATTGTCCATGGATTATGGTAAAAGACTTCGTGATGATGAAAATTATCATGAAAAACATACTACATTAGTGGAATTTTCCCGTGGATCAGAACATGGTGGATACAAAGAAGCTTACCAATATCTTTCAGATGAAGTTTTGGAAAGAGCTGCAATTTTTTATATTGATGTACCTTATTCAGAATCATTACGTAAAAATCGTAATCGTTTCAATCCAGATAAACCAGATTCAATCCTGGAACACGGATTACCCGATGAAAAACTGGAAAGAATGTACAAAGAAGTTGATTGGGAAGAATTCAAAGGTGATGATCCGGAATATATAACAATCAAAGGTCACAAAGTTCCTTATGTAGTGCTGGATAACAAAGATGATGTCACAACTGCCAGAGATGCAAAACTTGGCGATGCATTGGAAGTACTTTTCAAAAAATTGTGGGCATTAAAAAAATAAACGACTATTATATTATAAAAAATCCCTGTAAGATATAATCCTACAGGGATTTTTTTTATAATATATATTACTATTCACACATTTGGTAAATTTTAATCATATCTTCTTTGCTGGTTGGAATAATGCTGTTGATTCGATCAGTTTTAGGATCACCAAACATACGCATTACATCATCAGCCATCTTTTCGTTATTATCATTAGGGATATTAACGTCCGAAAACTTCAGGTACATTCCAACACTTTTAAACCACTCAATGACTTTTCCTGACAACATTTTTGCTGCAACCATATCGTCTGTCTCTTTGACATCAAAAACACGGCGAGCTAGTTTTGCCCAACGGTGAGGTAACTTATCAGCAAAATATTCAAGATATGGTGGAATAACAACAGCCATTCCACGACCATGACTAAGATCATAGTGTCCACTCAAAGGCATTTCAATGGAGTGCATAGGAATACTTCCCATTCTTCCCAAAGCCTGAATTCCCTGCCATCCAAAAATTGAACACATAGCCAATTGTCCACGAGTATCCACATCTGTTGGATTTTCAATAATTTTATTAAATGCATCCATCAATGTCAGAATGATTCCTTCACTAACTCTGTCTGCAAATTCTGAAAGATCTTCAGATGAGAGATAACGCTCAATCAGATGTGAAAAAATATCAACACAACTATCTTTTGTTATGGAAAGCGGTAAAGTTGCAAGAATTTCAGGATCAACAATAGCAACTTTCGGAATACGATATTCAGAGCGGCTGAAACTTTTTTCTTTAGTTTCCCAGTTTGTCAAAACACCACCGGCATTTACTTCAGATCCGGCAGCAGAAACTGTTGGAATCGCAATAATAGGATAAGCACCAGTATATTCACGTGGTTTTCTGTCTCCCAAAACAACATAATCCCAGCATGAGCCACCACTGAAAGCGGTTGCTGAAATATATTTTGATCCGTCAATTACACTTCCACCACCAAGAGCCACTACAAAATCACAACCAGTCTCTTTAAATATACAGATACCTTCATCAATTGTTTTTGATCTTGGATTAGGTTCAATGGCTTCGAAAACTACAACCTCAATACCACTCGCTTTAAGAGTATTAATGGTTCTGTCCATCATGGGTGCCATAATTTCATTTCTCTGATAGGTAGCCAAAAACGCTTTCTTTCCAAAAGGTTTGGCTATTTCACCGAGTTCAGAAAGACGGCCCGGGCCATAAATTAATTTTGTTGAAAAATTCCATTCAAAATTATTCATTTTAAAGTTCTTTCATTTATTAGTTAATTTATTTGTCATACATCATATACATTTACGGCTAAATATAATTGTTTTAATCAAAATTATAAAGCCTTATAAGAACCAGGCTTGCTAAATTATTCTGTCCGGATATTTTTATTTAATCTTACTTATCTCACATTTTAATTAATATATTTAACTATTACAGTCAAATTATAAAATTAATAACGAATAATAGGAGATATCAACATGAAAAACTTTTTCAATTATTTACTTAATACACTTGAAGGTGGATGTATTATTTTAGGATTGGGACTAATAATAGCATTCAATGCATTAGCAGGTGAAGAAGCTGGTGGGGCAGGATTGTTGATTGCACTTGGATTGTATATAATACTTAAACAATATAAATCTAAAAACTAACTATCCAGGGTTTTCCTTACTGTTTTTGTTAAAATCTTCTGAGTAAAGGGACTATAAATATAATCATCATCTTCATGAAGAATATTGTCTTCAAAAATAATCCCCTCTTTGTAACTAACAATATAAAGGACTTTAATCTCAGGATTCACTTTTTTAAACTTTTTATATAAATCTTTGCCGTACATATCTGATAATTTTGCACTTGTCATGATAAGATTGATTTCTTTCGCTTTGTCTATCAAAGACAAACTTTCTTCACCATCTGAAGCTGAATAAAATTTATATCCAAATTTTTCCAAATTGAATTTTGAGAAATTTCTCACTCTTTCATCATCATCAATATATAAAATTGTCTCTGTGCCTTCAGAACTGGTCTCTTGCTCACCTTTCATTTCCTGCAACTCTTTGAGTTTTATTTCCCATTCGTCAAGGAACTTGAAACAATTTTCAATGACACTCAGTAGTTTCTGGTAATCGTAGGGTTTAAAAATGATTGTTTCAGCACCATTTGTAAAAGCTGTGAGACCATATTTAAAATCAACGTATCCTGTTCCAATAATTACACGAATCATAGGGTAAGTACTTTTGATTTTTTCAATCAGTTTAATCCCATCCATTTTTGGCATCTTGATATCTGTAAAGACAACAGGGTAAGGTGTTCTCCTTATAATATCAAAGGCTTCTTCACCGTTTGTTGCAGTTTCTACATCGTAACCATTTTTTTTTAGATATGTCTCAGTAACTCTCAAAATTGCCTGGGAATCGTCAACAATTAATATCTTTTTTCTCATATATTTATATCCTGGTAATCTATATCAATTTTAGTTAACACATTAAATTTATGATTTCAGATCACAATCCTCTTTATATTATCGGCACTCAATTATATTTCTATAAAATTATTGATGATTTATATAGGTGTGGTAAAGAAATACAAAAAACATAAATTATGTTTAAAATTTATAGATATAGTAAAAATAATCCGAAGGAATTTAAATTTAAAATTAGACATCTAATCTTTTATTTTTCAAAAACTACCTGATCAACAATCCCAACAATAATTGATCTCAATGGTGCCGTATCACTTTCAACAATCATTCTTGCTGAGCCACCTTCATCAACAATAATTACAGTTTCTCCAAATCCTGCTCCAACAAAATCAATTGCAATGATATATTTTCCTGTCTCTGATCCATCGGGATTCAACTTATCAACTATTAAGAGTCGTTTGTTATCGTAGAAATCATGGTTGATAGTCGAGTTGATTGAACCACAAACTTTACCTAATATCATAAGTTCACCTGTTTCAAAAGATTCACATCATCAACAATTCCAATAATACAAGCATCAACAGGAACAAAAGTAATTTCCAAAGCCATTGCTGCTTCTCTTCCACCTTCATAATAGATAATCTCATATTTTCCTGCCATTCTTGTAGAATCGGTGGCAACAATTGGAGATCCTGTAGATTTCTGGTTTTTATCCAATGGTTGGATTAATAGAAGCGGTACACCTTCCAAACCTTTGTAAATTATACATGGTGTTACAGTTCCAATAACTTTTCCCAATAGCATTTATATTTCCCCACCTTCTAATTCAGTAAGACCATTATTTTTAAAAGAACTTGATATATCTAATTGTTTCGCCATTTCAGTGTGAATATTTGGAATTATTGAAGCATTGACAAGTATATTGCTGTTCATTAATTTTTCTTTAGCAATTTCGAGTGCAATTTCAATTTCTTCTATTGTTCCATTGAAGATAACAAATCCTTTTCCTCCAATATCATCTGCCAATCGCATTTCTACGATTTCTACATTTGTTCCTTTTACTGCAGCATCAGTAGATTTGATAATGTTTGCTACAGAGTTCGTCTCAAACATTCCTACAGTTTCTGATACTATTACTGTTCTTTTTCCAAGTATTGCATCGTGTACTTTTTGATGTATATCCGGAAGAAAAACACTATCTATGATATCATTTTTACTTATGGCTAATCCCTTATTATAGGATTCTTCCACAGAAGCAACACTACCACCAAAGAGCAACAAATATTTTCCATTATGAACTGTTCCAGATTTCAATACAGACACCGGAGCGGCTTTGATTATAGCATCTCCAGTAAAAATACCAGAACTGATAGTTGATAATTCCAATAGTGCTAAGGCTGGATATTTTTTCATTACACAATCCTAAAATGATCTACGAGCACACATCGTCTTTCACGAGAAAAACTATGAGGTCCGGTTAAACCTTCTCCTGTCGGGCTGGCGATGGAAAATGAAGTATATCCTTCTCCACCAAAACCCAATCCTGAATAGGAAGGTCCGTTTTTCACAAAAATACTACAATTCATTGTTTTTGCCATATTGCTCAAATTGTCTAGATTTTTAGAATACATCACCGCAGAATGACCAAAGCCATGTTCAGCCTTTTTTGCTAAGGAAATAGCTGAATTTACATCTGGCATTCGTACCAAAGGTATAACAGGCATCATCTGTTCAGTCCAAACAAGTGGATGAAATTTATCAACTGGAGCAATGGCAATTCTTTTATCTTCAGAAACATTTAAACCAATTTTTTGAAGAATTATCTGGATATTTTTACCAATCAAAGATTTTTCCATGTAAGCAGGCTTACCCATGCCATTGTTCTTCGAAAATATGACTTTGTCCAATTTAAGAATCTGTTCTTTTGTGAGAACAACAGCATTGTTCCGATCTAATGCTTCAATTAATTGATCCGCAACAGATTCAACCACAAATACTTCTTTCTCGTCAACACAAATAATATTATTGTCCAGAGAAGCACCCTTGACAATATTTTTTGCTGCCTGTTCAACATCTGCAGTTTCGTCTACAACTACAGGTGGATTTCCCGGTCCTGCACATATCGCTCTCTTCCCACTGGTCATTGCTGCTTTTACAACACCTGCACCACCAGTCACAACCAACAATCGAATTCCAGGATGATGCATCAATTCCCTGGCAGTATCCAATGTTGGTTTAGAAACAGTCGTTATCAAATTATCAGGACCACCTGCTTCAACAACTACTTTGTTTAAAAGTTCTATGTTGTAAATGCTAACATTTCTCGCTGATGGATGGACATTGAACACCACCGAATTACCGGCTGCAATCATCCCAATAGTATTGCATATAATTGTAGATGTTGGATTAGTTACCGGCGTAATTGCACCAATTACGCCATAAGGAGCAAGTTCAACCAAAGTCAATCCACGATCACCAGTATAAGTTCTGGGATTGAGATCTTCTGTTCCCGGCGTCTTTTTGGCAACCAATTGGTTCTTCCTGATTTTATCTTCGTACCGTCCGAGACCAGTTTCGTCATGAGCTCTTTTGGCAAGGTCTTCAGCATGATCCAACATGCTCTTCCTAATGGCGGCAATTATATCTTTTCTCTTTTCAAGTTTGAGAGAGATCCATTGTGCCTGAGCTTTTTTAGCTGCATTCACTGCATCATCCATGCTATTGAATATACCATTTTTTCCAACAGATTGAGATGATGTTGATATTGGATTAGCAACTGCTTTACCATCCAAAATCCCAACTATTTGATGTGCAATATTTTCTATTTGTTCTTTAGATAGAGGAGCCAAATCTTATCTCCTTCACAAACTTTTTCAAATTTGTATTTCATATTTGTTCTAAACTAGTTGTCTTCACCCTTTTTGTACTTGTATTCACCTTGGATTTCCCAATTATCAACAATTGCCATCACAACGGCATCACAGGGCATTTTATCTGTAACTTCTGTTTGTCGTGCAGAACTTCCAGTTGCATAAAGTACATATTCACCAACTCCTGCATTGACTGCATCGGCAGCTATCACTGAACCACCTGTTGGTTTTCCCTCTACATCAACCTGCTGCAACACCAGAAATCTCATGCCCACCATTTTCGGGACTTTTTGGGTAGAAACAACTGTTCCTGCTACTTTGGCAAGAATCATTTCGCCTCCGGTTTTTTATTTAGTTTCAGTTTCCTGGGTAATTGGCATAATTCCTTCAACATTATCATGGGGACGTGCAATAATATGTACAGATACAACTTCACCAACTCTGGATGCACTGATTTGTCCGGCATCACAGGCTGCTTTTACTGCTGCTACATCACCACGAATAACTGCTGTTACATATCCACCACCAGTTTTTTCATATTTTACTAATTCTACTTTTGCTGCTTTTAACATTGCATCAGCGGCTTCTACAACTGCTGAAAAACTTCTTGTTTCAATCATTCCTAATGCTTGTGACATTTCTTATCTCCTGTAATATTAGTTGAATTGGTTAAATTAGTTGAATTAGGAAATTCAAACCTACCAGAATCAACTTTGTTCATTTAAACATTTTTTTATGTATTTAATATATGAATTCAAGGATTTTGGGAAATTTTCCAAAAATATTTCAATATTCTCTTTATGTTCTTTTGAAATCAATTCTCTGTAAAATGCTTTCCTTAGCCAGTCTTTTGTTTCTTCAAGTGAACCTCTTGAATAGTAGCAAAATTTTAAATTTTCTTTGTAGTGAAAACGACCATAGCCTTCAGAAATATTAGCTGAAATAGAATCTGCAGAACGAACAATCTGCTGCCCAATAGTTTTCTTAGCAAAATAATCCCAGTTTTTACACACATCCCAAATCATGTTAGAAAACTTCAATGAATCTGTATAAACACTAAGATCTTTTATATCATTTCTTATATCCTGCATCATTCTCACCAAATATCAATTCAACCAGTTTAACTAATTTAACTACTTCAACCAATTCAACTATTTATTTCGTCTGCTCTTTCCCAGTAATACTTTCAATTGCCTGAACTGCGGCTCTCCAGCCGATTTCCATATCTTTTTCTTCTCCGCCGAGATATATTCTACCAAAACTACCAACAGCGCGAATTTCAAGCACATTGATATTTGCTGCTTTTTCTGCTTCATTGGCTGCAAGCGCTGCATAAGCTGCAGGAGCAACTTCCATGATAAACATAGTTTCGCCAGGCACAATCATATTTCCATGTCGCATTCTGTTGATAAGTTGTGTCTGGTGGTCACTGATATTTCGAATAACCTGTTGAGATACAATTCTAGGTTTAACACGGTCAGTCTCTTCTAATCCCAATGATTCCAAAATTGCATCACCGGCCTGTCTTACATCAGCTTGGGATTCAGAATGTATTTCCAACATTCCGTAAAGTCTTTCCACGACCTGCATTCCGGGAGTTACATTAGTGGATTTCAAGGCAATATCTGTAATCCTGTTAATTTCAATTCCTGGTGAAATTTCTAACCAAAGTGAAGCCATTCCAGCCACAGGTAAAAAACCTTTTGCCACAGTAGCAATAAATGCTGCATTTTGCGGTTGTAAACTATCTAAATAAACATAAGCTCTGAGATCTACCACAGTATTCTCCTTTTATTAAAAATTAATAACCTGATGAATTGGAACTACCACCAGTAATTGTTGGATTTTTAGCACCTTGGACAATTTTGATTCCAGCACTTGCACCGATCCTGTTGGCTCCGGCTTTTACCATTTTTTCTGCATCTTGAAAAGAACGGATTCCACCAGATGCTTTCACACCAATTCCAGTATTTCCAACGACTTTTCTCATAAGTTCAATATCATGAGCAGTTGCACCACCTCCTGCAAAACCCGTAGAAGTTTTCACAAAATTTGCTCTCGCTTTTTTAGCCAGTTCACAGACTTTGATCTTTTCTTCATCTGTAAGCAGAGATGTCTCAATAATAACCTTACTCAAGGCACTTCCGTCTTCACAGGCTTCAACAACCATTCTGATATCTCTATATACTAAATCATAATTTTTACTTTTTAATGCACCAACATTGATAACCATATCAATTTCATTAGCACCATCACGAATTGCACGACGTGCTTCCATTGCTTTGATTTCCGGTATGTGTGCTCCTGATGGAAATCCAACAACAGTACAAACATCTACTCCGGAATTATGTAATTCTTTGGCTACTAGCGAAACATAACTTGGGCTGGCACAGACTGAGGCGAATTTATATTCTCGGGCTTCGTGACAGACTTTTTTGATATCATCTTCAGTAGTATCAGGTTTCAAAATCGTATGATCTATACAACGGGCAATATCTTCAGGAACACAATCACATTTTGAGCCATCATGATATCCTAATCTTTCAACACCATATTCCATAAAATGACGCAATGTTTCCGGCTTTTTTTCCGAAGAAACACCACACATACAAACCATTTCAGAATCAGAATGTCCTGAACCAGTCTGAGTTGGGTTAGAATTATTTTTGTCCATTAAATTGCTCACTGTTTGAGCTATCTTCATTAGATCTTCATTCGAAAGTTCCAAATTTTCCTCCATTGAAATATTTTCTATTTTATTTTTATTATCTAATTGGTTTATCATTTCAACACGTCGAAGATGACGTTCTGCCGTACATTCGGTTGTTATAAATTTCTGAACAATTTGCTTCGCCAGGTTTTCACCGATTAATCCAGCACCCAGAGTTGCAACATTTGCATTATTATGCTCCCTGGCATTATTTGCTGATGAGAGATCATAACATAACGCCGCTCTAATCCCGGCAACTTTATTAGCTGTCATTGACGAACCAATTCCTGCTCCATCTACAATCACACCGAAATCAGCTGTTTTCTGTGATACTTCCTTTGCAACTTTAAATGCGAATTTTGGATAATCAGCAGCATCAGTACTATTGGTACCACAGTCTATTACATTATATCCCAATTCCTTGAGATAGGATTTTATTTTTTCTTTTAGTGGAAAGCCACCATGATCAGCACCAACTGCAATTGTTTTTTTCATTCTAAAATCCTTCACACATCTTCATTCAAAAGTTTTTCTGCATTTACGCTGTCAGTTATTAATGTATTAAAAAGTTGTCCATTTAGAGCAGCTTTGATTGCAGAGTATTTCTTTTTCCCACCTGCAACAGCGATGGAATATCTTTTTGTCTTCAATTCTTGTAAGTCTATTCCGATTGTCCTGTCATTTAAATCTTCAGAACAAATCTCTCCAGCCTGGTTAATTATTCTCGAGCAAATATCACCAACAGCACCTTTATCCAATAACTCTTTTACTTCTTTTTTGGTGAAGTAATCTGACTTTACCAAAAGTGAATCATAATCAAATGAGCCAATTGTAAAGAAAGCAACTTCTGCTTTTTTGGCAAGGTTCATTGTATTTGTGATATTCCGATCTGAAACTATCGCATTCTTCAATGCAGAATTATCAACAATTGCAGGTAGTGGTAGTAAGTAAGGAATTGCATTGTAAGACTCTCCAATTTTTTGAGTAACTTCACTTGCATGAGTATTATATTCTGCTCGTGAAACGCCACCATTTAATTGTACAACCGTCATATTTTTCATGGTTTTTGGAGAAATTTGATTTTTCATTTCCAACATAGTAGTTCCCCAGGAAACACCTAGAACCATGTTTTCTCGTATTATTTCATCTAGAAAAATCGCTGCAGCTTTACCGAGATTTTTTGTTAGAAATTCAGAATCTTCACCCGGTACAATTATCACTTTATTAAGATTGTATTTTTCCTTCAAATTATTTTCAAGGTCTGTTCCTTTTTTCCCTGGATCATTAATCTTGATTTCAACAATCCCTTCATCTCGTGCTTGTTGTAATAGTCGGGAAACTCCAGGACGAGATACACCTATTTCTTTTGCAATTTGTTGCTGATTGAAATTGTATTGATAATAAAGCCTTGCAGCTTTAACTAATGTGGTAATATTTTTTATTTTTTTTGTCATCTTGAACAAATGTTCATTTTATTTTATCATATGTTCAAGAATAGAGATAATTCTACATATTGTCAAGATTTTTTTTAATAATAGAGAATGATGCTTGGAATTCGTTTCCATCATTGGTAGAATAATTACCTAAAAAGATTTAGTCAATTCTTATCTACTGTCATTTGGGGGGCTTTCGAAGGAGACAGTCACAAAGAGATTTATTTATCACTCCGAAATTCACTCTTCGAAAGCATCAGAGTGGCAAGTCTTGAAATTAAGATGATTAGAAGTAGTTCCTAACCAAACTTCAAACAATATATTAGAGAATTACAAAAAAAGCCTGACTCAAAATCAAGCCAGGCTTTAGTAAAAAATATTATAATTTATTATTTAAAATAATTTACATATCTGCTGGCAAGAACTTCTGCCTCTTCTTTTGTAGGTGCTTCTGCAATTACACGAACGATTGGTTCTGTGTTAGATTTTCTGATATGTACCCAACAGTTTTCGAAGATCAATTTAACACCGTCTTGTGTATCAACATCAACTGGTTCTTTGATCTCTTCCAATTTTTCTGCTTCTTCCAATAAATCGCCAACAGTTGTTTCGATTTTTTTCTTTACCATTACAAATGTTGGAATTGTAGACATGATTTCAGAAACAGTTTTATTTTCGAATACCAGTAAATAGAGAACCAAAGCCATACCGGAAAGCGAATCTCTTCCACGTTTTGAAAATGGTAGGATTACGCCGCCATTACCTTCACCACCCAAAATTGCACTTCCTGAATGAAGTTCTTCAACAACATTGATTTCACCAACTGGAGTTCTTGTAACCTGGCCACCGAATTCTTCAGCAACTTTGTCAAGAGCCATAGTTGTGGAAAGATTTGTTACAATTTCTTTATCAACAGAGATAACTCTCTGAAGCATCAGTTTGGCAACCAAAACCAATGTAGATTCTTCTGAAAGTGCTTTACCATTTTCATCAACAACAGCAAGTCTGTCGCCATCAGGATCTACAGCAAAACCAATATTGGCTTTGTTTTTCTTTACTGCTTCTTCAAGTTCTTTAAGATTTTCTTGAGTTGGCTCTGGAGTTCTTGGGAAATCTTTTTTACCATCACAATTGATGGCTACAACTTCACAACCAAGTGCTTCCAAAAGTTTTGGACCCGCTTCATAAGCACCGCCATTAACAGCATCAAACACAACTTTGAATTTCTTTGCTTTGATCTGTTCTACATTTATATAGTGAAAATTAAGAATATCATTAACATGAATATCAATTGCATCATCAGCAACAATAATTTCAGGTAATTCTTTGGGTGCTTTTGGCAGGTTGGATTCCAGTTCTTTTCTTGATTCCATAAGTTCAGCCATTGCTTCACCATTGAGAAACTCACCAACATCTGTGATGAATTTTAATCCGTTCCATGGAAGTGGATTGTGGCTGGCAGTAATAGAAATTCCACCTTGAGCCTGATGATAGTAAGTTGCAAATTGAATAGTTGGAGTTGGGCAAACACCAACATTCACAACTTTTGCTCCGGCATTTCTAATACCTTCAATAATGATTTCCATGATCTTTTCACCGCTTTTGCGTGTATCACGACCAACAACAATTCGAGTTGCTTTAGTTTTTGCAACGAATGCTGCTGCATAAGCTTTCAAAAAGGCTTCGCTCATATCTTTATCGTGAGCTCTAACACCTGATAAACTTTCAATAATCATAGTTTGTCCTCATTTATATAGTTAATAAAATTTCAATTGATAATTTATGAATCATAAAAGGATATTCCTATAAGACCACAATACAGGATAAAATATTAATTTACAGAGTTTTAGCCACTGTATTATTTTAAAATGAGCTCCTAATCAATGGCCTTTTAAAAACAATTTTGAAAATTATATATATATTGCTTTAAGATATTTTTAATATAAATTATTAATTTACAATAAATTATAGTCTGTATTATATTGCCTTTTAGGTAACAAGTGTTTCACAATTTCGCAAAAATTTCAAACTTCTTTCACTTGGGATTTAATTTAATTTTAATTAATTTCCGCCTGTAATTTAAACTTGAATATTGGAGATACAATGTTAAAAACATCAAATAAAATTTTAGTATTACTTTTATTATGCATAATAATAATTTCTACTTGTGATCAAGAGAAAAAAAGTCCTATATCTACAGAAGGTCAACAACCAAAATATATATTCTTTTTTATAGGTGATGGAATGTCACTACCCCAGGTAAATATGACAAAAGCTGCTTACTTTATGAAGGATTATAGATTGGACAAAAAGCCTGAATTTGGCAATAAACCGATGAATATTACAAAATTGCCTGTAACAGGAATTGCTACAACTTATGCTTCAAACCGTTTCATCACAGAATCAGCAGCAGCTGGAACGGCACTCTCAACAGGAATAAAAACCTCTTGTGGAACTGTTGGAATGAGTCCTGACCACAAAGAAAATTACAGAAATATCGCAGAAATGGCCCGTGACAAAGGAATGAAAGTAGGAATTGTTTCAAGTGTGAGCATTGACCACGCAACTCCTGCTTGTTTTTATGCACATGTTACAGACCGTGGAAAATACAATTTAATTGCATCACAAATGGCAATCAGTGGATTTGATTATTTTGGTGGTGGATTTGCTAAAGGTCAAGAAGAGTATTCTCATAATCCAGATGGAAAATTAAATATTATTGAACAAATGACCAATGCTGGTTATGAAGTTGTGTCTGATATAGAAAAAATGAAATCTTTACAGCCTGGTAAAAAGTATTGGGCGTACAATCCAGACTACACAAGTGGTGCCTCTCTAAAATATGAAATTGATCAGCCAAAAGATTACTTCGGACTAGCAGAATTTACAGAGTTAGGTATCAGATTACTTGAAAATGAAAAAGGATTTTTCATGATGATAGAAAGTGGAAAGATCGATTGGGCTTGCCACTCAAATGATGCAGTTACTACTGCCCATGAAGTTGTTGCACTTGATGAATCTGTGGGAAAAGCATTGGAATTTTATAACAAACATCCTGAAGAAACTTTGATAATTATAACCGGCGATCATGAAACAGGCGGTCTTACTATGGGATATGCAGGAACACATTATGAATCTGTTTTTGAAATTCTGAATTACCAAAAGGTCAGCTATGAAAATTTCTCCGAAAAAGTTTGGAATTGGAAGAAAGATTCCACTATGACAAAATCTGTTGTAATGGATTCAATTAGCTATTATTTTGGAATCAATGATACCGCAAGTCATCCAAAATTGAAACTGACAGACTATGAAGAAGAATTACTAAATGATGCTTACGAAATTACTTTTGGTTTGCAAGAAAAAAAGAAAAATGAAGAAACTTATCTAAAGTATGGTGGACACAATCCTTTGACTGTAACACTTACTCATATTTTAAACCAAAAAGCAGGACTTGACTGGGCTAGTTATTCCCATACTGCTGTTCCTGTACCAATTTATGCTATCGGAGCCGGAGCAGAAAATTTTACAGGCCAACTAGACAATACTGATATTCCAAAAAGAATAATGAAATTAGCAAAATTGAAATGATTCGAGGGTTGAATAATACCTAAATAAGGAATATCTTTAGGCTGATGCAGGAAATGAGAAAAAACACAAAAAACTTATTATTACAAAATGGAATTAAACCCACTTTTCAGAGAATTGTAATATATGAATTTTTAGATCAGAACAGAATTCATCCTAATGTAGATAAGATCTATGCAATGATACATGAGGAAATCCCTACAATTTCAAAAACCACAATATATAATACGTTAAATCTTTTTCTGGAAAAGAACATTGTTCTTGGGCTAACACTTAGTGGAACAGAAATGAATTATGATATCAATATCACACCACATCATCATTTTTACTGTACAAATTGCGGTGTAGTACATGATGTCTTTATTTCTTGTCCTCTTGGAAACGATAAATTAAAAATTACAGATGGCCATCTGATCCAGGAAGTTCACGGCTATTTCAAAGGTATCTGTAAAAATTGTATTAACTAGTTAAAACTTATTCCAAAAATATTTTTAAATAAATTACTTGATAACTTTTAAAATTGATATTAATTTACATTTGTAATGATTACAAATATGGAAAATATAAAAAACTTGATTGATAACAAAGGTGTAAAGCCTACTTATCACCGAATCAAAATTCTTGAGTACCTTCAAGATAATATGAATCATCCCACAGTAGATAAAATTTATGAAGATATTGTTAAAAGCATTCCAACAATATCAAAAACTACAGTTTACAATACTTTGAAAATATTTACTGAAAAAGAAATTATTTTAGAATTAACAATAACAGGTAATGAAACCCATTTTGAAATGAATGATGATGGAAATCCCCATCACCATTTTTATTGTACTGATTGTAAAACAATCTATGACTTAGAGTCTGAATGTGATTACAATTGTAATACAAAAACTGATATTGAAGGGAACAAGGTCCAATCATATCAGTGTTATTATCGTGGAATTTGCAAAGAATGCTTAAGTAAAAATAATCCTGAAATTATTAATTAAATATCAGATTTTGACCTATTGACATTTAAGGAAAAATAATTTAACTAAAAACGAGGAAATTATGAGCAAAGAAAAAGTTCTAGAAGTATTCCAAAAAGAAGCAAAACCAATGAGACCCGTTGAAGTAGCAGAAGCCTCTGGCCTGGATAAAAATGATGTTTCAAAATATATCAAGGAACTAAAGAATGAAGAAAAAATCTATTCACCTAAAAGATGTTTTTATTAAGCAAAATAAATAATACCAATTAAAAGATTAAAGGAGAAGCAAAGTTATGAAAGACTTAAAAGGTACTCAAACTGAAAAAAATATTTTAACAGCATTCATCGGTGAATCACAAGCACGCAACAAATATACATATTTCGCAAGCGTAGCAAAAAAAGAAGGTTTTGTACAGATTTCTGACATTTTTACAGAAACAGCTAATCAGGAAAAAGAACACGCAAAAAGACTTTTCAAATTCCTAAAAAGTGGTGAAGAAGTAATGATCAATGCTGCTTTCCCAGCTGGAAAAATTGGCGACACTATGGAAAACTTAAAAGAAGCAGCAGGTGGCGAAAACTACGAATGGACAACAATGTATCCTGAATTCGCAAAAACTGCCAGAAAAGAAGGATTTGACAAAATTGCTGATACAATGGAAGCCATTGCAGTAGCGGAAAAATATCATGAAAATCGTTACAACAAACTATGGAATAATATCGAAAATGAAGAAGTATTCAAAAAAGGTGAAAAACTTGTTTGGCGTTGTAGAAACTGTGGCTACCTACACGAAGCAACAGAAGCGCCAAGTGTATGTCCAGCTTGTGCACACAAACAAGCACATTTTGAAGTTTTTATCGAAAAATATTAATAACTAATCTCAACAAATAAGAGGAGAAAATTATGAGTAAATATGAATGTACAGTATGTGGTTACGTATATGATCCAGCCAAAGGTGATCCTGATAGTGGAATCGCTCCAGGAACATCTTTCGAAGATATCCCTGAAGATTGGGTATGCCCGGAATGTGGCGTAGGCAAAGAAGATTTTGAAAAAATGGAGGGATAATTGGCTGTACAGCAAATTAAACCTGATGTTTTTTATGTAGGTGCAAAACACTGGGATAGACGATTATTTGACGAACTGGTTCCATTACCACATGGAACCAGTTACAATGCTTATTTAGTAAAAGGATCTGAAAAAACAGCTCTTATTGAAACTATTGAACCTGAAATTCATGAACAATTAATGGTAAATCTTGAAAAAGCAGGTGTCACAAAATTGGATTATATAATTTCCAATCATGCTGAGCAAGATCATTCAGGTTCAATACCAATGGTTTTGGAAAAATATCCCGAAGCAAAAGTAGTAACAAATCCAAAGTGTAAATCCATGTTACAGGATTTATTGCCAATTGATGATGATAAATTTATCGTTAAAGAAGATGAAGAAGAACTATCTCTTGGTAACAAAACCTTAAAATTTCTCCTAACTCCCTGGGTTCATTGGCCAGAAACAATGTCAACATATCTTAAAGAAGATAAAATATTGTTTCCTTGTGATTTCTTTGGATCACATATCGCAGCCAGTGAATTATTTGTTAAGGATGAGGGACTTGTTCTGGAAGCAGCAAAACGCTATTTTGCAGAAATCATGATGCCTTTCAGAATGAAAATTCGTCTCAACATGGAAAAACTCAGTGCCTATGAAATTGATTATATAGCTCCAAGTCATGGACAGATTTATGACAAACCTGAATTGATTTGGGATGCATACAAAGATTGGGTTTCACCCAAAGTAAAAAATGAAGTAGTTCTTCCATATGTTTCCATGCATGGAAGTACAAAAAAAATGGTAGACTACCTTATCGATGCCCTTACAGAACGCGGAGTGGTTGTAAAACCTTTCAATCTTACTGTAAGTGACCTCGGTGAATTGGCAATTTCCCTTGTGGATGCTGCCACAGTGATCATTGGCTCACCAACAGTACTTAGCGGAGCACATCCCGAAGCACTTTATGGTGCTGCATTGATCAATGCACTTCGTCCCAAAACAAAATACGCCGGCATTATCGGTTCATTCAGTTGGGGTGGATTAATGGAAAAACAATTAGGAGCACTATTAAATAAGATGAAAGTGGAATATTTCCCGTCAATTCTTATCAAAGGTGATCCGAAACCAAAAGACTTCGAATCTCTTGATGCATTAGCTGATGCTATCAAAGAGAAGCATTTGGAGTTGTAAGCAGGAGGGAACTATGGCTACTTTTAATCCCAGCGAAATCTATCAATTCGCAATCAAAATCGAGGAAAACGGCGAAACATTTTACAATACAATGGCCGCCAAACTGGAAAATGATAAAGTAATCGAACTTTTCAAACATCTGGCAAAAGAAGAAGTTGGACACAAAGCAACTTTTAAAAAATTGCTGGCTGAGTTTGAAGATTATAAACCAGCAGAAAGCTATCAGAATGAGTATTTTTCATACCTTCAAGCTTATGCAGAAAACCTGGTTTTTCATTTCGACAGATTTGCCAAGGATATGTCAAAAGTTGATACAATCGAAGATGCATTTCAATTTGCTATCGGAAAAGAACTTGATACTATTGCATACTTTCGTGAAATGAAAGAACTTGTTCCTGAAGGTGAAAAAGAAAAAATTGAAGCAATTCTTGATGAAGAACGCAAACACGTAGTATTGCTTACAGAAAAGAAAAAAGAAATCCTAGATTAATAAGGAAATATAACAATGAAACTAAGAGATGTATACAAATGTGAACATTGTGGTAATATCGTAGAAGTACTTCATGTCGGTGGAGCACCTTTGGTATGCTGTGGTGAAAAAATGGTTTTGAAAGAAGAACAGACTGAGGATTCTTCAAAAGAAAAGCATGTACCTTTTATCATCAAAGAAGAAGGAAAAATTACTGTAAAAGTTGGTGAAACAACTGCTCATCCGATGATGGAAAAACATTATATTGAATGGATTGAATTGATCGCTGATGGAAAAACCTACAGACAACACCTCAATCCTGAAGATGCTCCAGAAGCAGTATTTTTCGTTGAAGCCAACGATGTTTCTGCCAGAGAATATTGCAACCTTCACGGTTTGTGGAAAAGTTAGGATATAAGGGAATTACAATGTTAAAACCAAGTTTAGAAAAAGCTCTTAACGAACAGATAAACAAAGAATTATTTTCAGCATATCTTTATCAGGCAATGTCAGCCTATGCTTCCAGAACAGGACTTCCTGGAGTTGCAAATTGGATGGACATTCAAGCTAAAGAAGAGATGGATCATGCTCGTAAATTTTATAATTATATTGATGAGCAGGGTGCAAAAATCACTTTAATGGCAATAGATCAGCCTGATACTGATTTTGAATCTGTTAATGTAATGTTTGCAAAAACATTGGAACATGAACAATTCATCACAAAATCAATCTATGATTTAGTGACTTTGGCCAGAGACGAACATGATTATGCTACAGAAATCTTCCTCCAATGGTATATCACAGAACAGGTTGAAGAAGAATCAAATGTAAACGAGTTAATCGACAAACTCAATCTCATTGGTAAAGAAGGCAACGGCATCTTTATGTTTGATAAAGAACTGACTACAAGAGTTTATACACCAATGGTTTTTGGAGAATAAATTGATAACAGGTGGATAAATATTCACCTGTTTCTATTTTTTTGGTGAAAAGAATAAAGGAGATTGCGATGACAAAAGATTTTTTACTAGTAGTAGTAAACAAAAGAAAAGACGAAGCTGTAACTGTACAGAAAATTTTGACTGAATGGGGATGTTTCATCAGAACTCGTCTTGGATTACACGAAGATTGCCTTGATAATTGTTCTGAAATTGGAACAATTATTCTAGAAGTTGTTGGCGATCCTGCAAAACATGATGAAATGACAAGAAAACTAAATCTATTAAAAGGTGTTACAGCAAAATTAGTAAAACTGGAAGTTGAAGAATAGTTTTAGGTTTCATTATAAATTTTTGATAATAGAATTTTGAGGGCGGCATTTCTAAAGTGTCGCCTTTTTTTTCTCTGATTTTTGATATGATGATTTGCACAAAAGTTGTTAAGAAGCAAAATGCATAATTTCATTTATTTCAATTCATAAGACTCTGCTTAACACCTTTTTTGAAAATCACTAATTAAGGAGAAAATCATGATATACAATATATTACTTATACTACTTATGACAATACAAAATCCAGCAATTGAGGATACAATGAATTATAATAAATTAACTCCTGAAGAAGAAAAAATAATTATTTACAAAGGAACTGAAATTCCCTATACTGGCGAACTTCTCAATAACAAACAAAAAGGCACTTATACATGTAAAAGATGTAATGCTCCACTTTACAAATCAGAAGATAAGTTCGATTCCCATTGTGGATGGCCAAGTTTTGATGATGAGATTCCTGGAGCAGTCAAGCACCAAACCGATGCTGATGGACATAGAGTAGAAATTCTTTGTGCCAATTGCGATGGACACCTTGGACATGTTTTTAAAGGTGAACAATTGACTGACAAAAACATTCGTCATTGTGTGAATTCTATTTCAATGAATTTCATTCCGGCATCTCAGCAAACTGCATATTTTGCTGCTGGATGTTTTTGGGGAGTTGAGCATTATTTCAAACAAGAACCTGGCGTGATATCAACAAATGTAGGTTACATGAATGGTGATACAAAAAATCCAAGTTATCAGGATGTTTGCTATAAAGATACAGGCCATGCAGAAGCAATTAAAGTTGTTTTCGATTCTGAAAAAGTCTCCTACGAACAGCTGGTGAAATTATTTTACGAAATCCATGACTTCACACAAGTTGATCGTCAAGGACCAGATGTTGGTGAGCAATATCGATCAGGGATTTATTATGTTGATGACGAACAAAAACGAACAGCTGAAAAAGTCACCAAAATCTTATCAGATAAAAAATATGCAGTAGCAACAGAAGTGGAAAAGGCAGAAAAATTCTGGGATGCAGAAGATTATCATCAGGATTACTATGGAAAAACAGGAAAAACGCCTTATTGCCATTTCAAAAGAAAAATATTTTAAACTAAAGGGATTTCAATGAGTCATCATCACCATGATCACAGTCATGATTTTGAACTAAATTCCTCTACTAGTAAGAGAATGTTCATTACAATGGCAATGAACTTTATAATTACAATAACTGAAATCATTGGTGGAATTTTATCTGGAAGTTTATCATTGATTTCTGATGCTTTGCACAACCTTACAGATGGAATAGCAATTATTGTTTCATATACTGCATTGAAATTGAGAAATGTAAAAAATTCACCAAAGCATACTTTTGGATTGAAGCGTGCAGAAATATTTGCAGCAGTAATAAACTCTACAGTCTTATTTTTCATTTCTATTTTTCTATTCTATGAAGCCATTCATCGATTTATTTTACCTGAACCTATCAAAGGGAAATTGATGATAATTGTTGCTTCTGTAGGACTGATTGCAAATGTTACTGGCACATTATTATTGAGAAAAGATGCACACAAAAGCATCAACATTCGATCAGCATACTTGCATCTATTGATTGATGCATTATCATCCGTAACCGTCATTATCGGAGGAATTTTAATTACATTATTTGATATCCTATGGATTGACCCGGTATTAACTATTATAATTGCACTTTATGTTCTCAAAGAAAGTTTGGGCATTCTTAAAGAATCATCCCATATATTATTAGAGGGTGCACCTCCTGAAATTGATCTAAAAACTATTCAGCAAAAAGTTGAAGAGTTGCCTGAAGTTTGTGATATTCACCATATTCATATTTGGAAAATTGGTGAAAAAGATATCCATTTTGAAGCACATATTAATTCTTTGGATATACTAATAAGTGAAACAGTGAAAGTTCAACATAAAATTGAACATATATTGGAGGAAATTGGAATCAAGCACGTCACGTTGCAATTTGAATGTAATGTTTGTGCAAATAAAAATTTGATTAATGAGAGGGAATAATAATTAGCCACTGAGGCACAGAGTTCACAGAGTCTTTTTCAGTGTTTTTCTGTGTGTTCCGTGGTTCATCACATTTATAGGAGGAGAGATGAATCAATTTGCAAAAAATTTAATCAGAAAAGATGCCTGGAGCGGGATGATGATGGGAAATTATGCCGTAACCAGAGCAATGTTCGAAGCAGGCGTAAAGGTTGCTACAACTTATCCAGGATCACCTGTACCTGAAATAGCAAATGCTATATTATCAATACCAGAAAAAGACCGGGATATGTATTTTCAATATTCAACCAATGAAAAAATTGCAACTGAAGTGGCTTTTGGTGCTTCTATTAATGGACATTTATCTACAGTATTTTTCAAATCAGTTGGGTTGAATGTAGCTGCTGATTCTGCAGTACAACTGGGTCATCTGAATCTGATAGGTGGATTGGTAATCATACTAGGTGATGATCCGGGTGCACATTCTTCACAAAATGAACAGGATAATCGACATTTTGCCAGAAAATCCTACATTCCAATGTTTGAACCAGCAACACCTACAGAAGCCTATCAAATGTACAAGGAAGCAGCTATGATTTCTCAACAATTTCAGGCACCAGTATTCCTAAGGTTGACCACACATGTGTGTCATGCAAAAGAAAAAATTCAGTTCGATACAATTCCTGATTATCCGGTTGACTGGTCATCAAAGTTTGATAGAGAAAATGGTCCCTACTTGCCAATAACCAAAGATGTTTTCCCACTGAAAAAAAATGCACTGTCAAAACTTGCACAACTAGAAGCATATTCAGAAGGTTCACCATTTAATAAAATTATTTTAACTTCAGATCAAAAACTGGGAATTATTACATCGTCAATGCCATTATTATCCATACAGGAAAATTTTCTGGAAGCAAATAGCAGTGTGGATATTTTACAACTAGGCTTTTCATATCCATGGCCAAAAAATATGGTTCTGGAATTTTTACAATCACATGATGAAGTCATCATTATTGAAGAATTAGATAGAATTCTGGAGCAGGAAATCAAATCTTTGGCTTTCGATGCAAAATTGGAATGTATCATATTCTCTCGTAGAACCAGTGAAGATATGATGGGTGAACTTCTCCCTCATCGTACATGGAATATACTTTCTGACGTTTGGCCGGAATTATTTCCACCCAAAGATCCAGTAGAAAATGAAATTGAAGTTGGTCCTCGAGTAGCACAAATGTGCCCAGGATGTGGTCACCGTTCAGCATTTCATGCAATCAAAAAAGCATTACCTGAAGGTACAATTACAGTTGGAGATATTGGATGTCATTCACTTGGATTTTTTAAACCATATTTTATGGGAGAAGCACTACTTTCAATGGGTCATTCCAATGGAACCGGTGCAGGTTTGACAATTAATAATAAAGATCGAAAAGTTCTGAATTTCATCGGTGATTCTACATTTTTCCATGCAGGAATTCCAGGAATTATTAATGCTGTGATGAATAATCATGATATGACACTGGTTGTGATGGAAAATGGTACCACTGCGATGACAGGCCACCAACCTCATGCCGGAACAGGTGAAATTGGCGATAAAATTTCTATACAAAAATTACTGGAAACAATAGGAGTGAAATTCCTCCGCAGAGTTGATACCTATAAACAAAATGAGTTGACTCAACATATTAAAGATGCTCTGGATTTCGAAGGGTTTTCTATAGTTATTGCATCTCACCCATGTATGTTGAAATTCACACGAAAACAGCGAAAAAACCCAAACTTTATCCAGAAACATGTAAACCTGGATCAAAATATTTGTGATCAAAGTTATGAATGTGTTGAAAAATTTGGATGTCCAACTTTCCAAAAACATGATGGTGGTAGCATAACAATCAATGAAGATCTATGTATTGGTGATAGATCATGTATCCAAACCTGCCCGGTTACGGCTATTAGTCATGTAAAGAAGGAGGACAAATAATGAGTAGTTTCAATATATATATGACAGGTGTTGGAGGACAAGGGATTGGACTATTATCTGAAGTAATCACAAAGGCATTTCACAAACTTGGTAAAAATGTAAAAGCTGTGGATACACATGGATTGGCTCAACGAGGAGGAACAGTTGTGTCTCACCTTCGAGCCGGAGATAAACTTTTTTCACCATTGATTCCACCACATGAAGCCGACCTCGTTCTTTCACTGGAACGTCTTGAAGCAATGCGCAGTATGGTTGAGATGCTAAAACCTGGCGGTAAAGTATTATTCTATGATGCAACATTTCAAACTATTGACAATAGACTGGGAAATGATAAATATCCAAATGTAACGGATTTGGAAGCAATCGCCTCAAAGAATGATATTAAAATTATCATAGCATATAAAGATGACTTACCTGATTCCAGAATGCAGAATATTATTTTGCTAAAAGAATTGGCTAAATCAAATTGGATAGAAGGATTCTCAATTGACATAATCGATGAAATTTTGAAAGAAATCCTTCCATTACAAGTATATGAAAAGAATGAAAAAATATTGAAAGATTGATTGTGATTGAAAAACCTTTCGAAGGATTTAGGAAAATAAATGAGATTAAATTAGAATTACTTATCACATTAATTTCAAGAGAACCTTCGGAAGGTTTTATAAATGAAAGGAAAAATTATGACATTAGAAATTGGAAATAAAGCACCAGAATTTAGTTTAAATGATAAAGATGGAAATCTGGTATCTCTAAAAGATTTTCAAGGAAAATATGTTGTCTTGTACTTTTACCCAAAAGACAATACCTCTGGATGTACAAAGGAAGCAATTGAGTTCAGTGAAGAACTAGAAAATATCAAAGGTTTAAATGCTGAAGTTCTGGGAGTATCACCAGATTCAGAAAAAAGTCATACAAACTTCGCAACTAAACATGATTTAAAAGTAACCTTGCTATCTGATCCGGAAAAAGAAGTGCTCAATGCATATGGTGCATGGCAATTGAAAAAAATGTATGGTCGGGAATATATGGGAGTCGTTCGGTCTACAGTTCTCATCAATCCAGAAGGAAATATTGAAAAAATTTGGAATAAAGTCAGAGTCAAAGGACATGTGGAAGATGTTGTCTGTTTTTTAAAAGAAAATCAATAAAGAGTATGCCCACAGAAAACACTAAAAATGTAATAAATAATAAACTAGGGTTATTAATCAATTTTGAGCATGACCCAAAAGTTGAACATGAAAAATTTATATCATGAATTTTTTCATGTTATTTAGTGTCTTTAGTGAGGAATAAGGAATTAGAATTAGATGAATAAACCAATAGTTGCTTTTTTTGATACAAAACCTTACGATAGGGAAGTATTCGAAAAGGTGAATGAAAAATATAATTATAAACTCAAATTTTTTGAGAGCAAACTTACAGAAGAAACTGCAATCCTGGCAAAAGAAGCTGATTCAGTCTGTATCTTTGTAAATGATCAACTAACAGCAGACAGAATTCAGATACTGAATGATATGGGAATAAAACTAGTAGCACTTCGATCAGCCGGATATAATAATGTTGATCTGAAAGCAGCCTTTGGAAATATGCATGTGGTTCGTGTTCCTGCTTATTCACCCTATGCAGTGGCAGAACATACAGTCGCATTGATTTTATCATTGAATCGCAAAATCCACAAAGCCTATTACCGTGTAAAAGATAATAATTTTACCATCAACGGATTCAAAGGTTTTGACATGCATGGTAAAACTCTGGGTGTTATTGGAACTGGCAAAATCGGTAAAATATTTATTCAGATCATGTCAGGCTTTGGAATGAAAATACTTGCTAGTGATCCTTATCCTGATGAAGCCTTTGCCAAAGAAAAAAATGTAGAGTATGTGGATTTGGATAAACTTTATAAAGAATCAGATGTAATATCATTGAATTGCCCAATGACAAAGGATACCTATCATATCATAAACGCTGATAGTATCAAAAAAATGAAGAACACTGTAATGATTGTCAATACAGGTCGTGGACAATTGATCGATACAAAAGCATTGATCGAAGGATTAAAGAAAAAATCTGTTGGTTCTGCAGCACTTGATGTTTATGAAGAAGAGAGTAAATATTTTTTCGAAGATTTTTCTAATGAAATAATTGATGATGATACACTATCTTTACTATTATCATTGAATAACGTATTAATTACCTCACATCAGGGATTTTTCACTGAAGAGGCTTTGAATAATATCGCGACCACAACTTTGGATAATATTACCGAATTTCTAAAAGGTAAAAATCTAACAAATGAAATATGCTATAAATGCCCGGGAGCAGGGTGTCAAAAGAACGAAACGGGAAAATGTTTTTCAATAAAATGAGAAATATATAGAGGAGTATTGAATGGGAAGTAATACAGTATTAATAGCATTTGGCCTGACACTTTTTGCAGGTCTTGCTACAGGAATTGGAAGTGCTTTAGCATTTTTTGCTAAAAGAACAAATCCAAAATTTTTGTCGGCTAGTTTGGGGTTTTCAGCAGGTGTTATGATTTATGTTTCATTTGTAGAGATTATGGTAAAGGCTAGAGATTCTTTGATTGAAGGATCCAATGAAATTTTAGGAAATTGGCTCGTAGTACTCGCTTTTTTTACTGGAATTGCCGTCATCGCATTGATTGATAAACTTGTGCCAAGTTATGAAAATCCACATGAAATCCATAAAATGGATTCACTTGACAAAAGCGAAAACGGATTTAGTGAACATGACAATAAAAAACTAATGCGAATGGGACTTTTCTCAGCACTAGCAATTGCGATTCACAATTTTCCTGAAGGTTTAGCAACATTTACGGCAGCATTGACTGATCCAAGTATGGGAATTGCTATCGCTGTTGCTATTGCAATCCACAATATTCCTGAAGGAATTGCTGTCTCTGTTCCAATTTATTATGCAACTGGTGACAAGAAAAAAGCATTTTTATATTCCTTCTTGTCTGGATTATCGGAGCCAGTCGGTGCATTGATTGGATACTTAATTCTTCGTCCATTTATGGGACCTATGACCTTTGGTTTTCTTTTCGCATCAGTTGCTGGAATTATGGTATTTATCTCCTTAGATGAATTATTACCAACTGCTGAGGAATATGGAGAACATCATGTAGCTATTTGGGGATTGATTGCCGGAATGGCAGTAATGGCTATAAGTTTATTACTATTTTTATAACTAAAAAATTAAGAGAAAAAAATGAAATATATAATAACAATATTAATGATTTTTACAGTGGTAATTGCTCAATCTGTACCAGATATGGTTACTGATAGACCCGATCAAACAGAATCTTCTGTTACAGTTCCAAAAGGTTGGTTACAAATCGAAACTGGTGCTTTGATGGAAGGTGATTCACCTTACAAAGGATTAGTATTCACAAATACAATATACAATACAACATTGCTTAGATACGGTTTATTTGACAAAACAGAATTGCGCTTCGGTTGGGAATATTTGAATGATTATGTTCTATCTGGAGATGTGGAATCTGATGTTTCAGGACTTGCTCCATTTGTTATTGGATTTAAAACTCAAATCTCTGAAGAAGATGGGTGGATTCCAGAACTTGCATTTCTCGGTCATTTAACAATTCCCAATATTGGAAAAGAGGAATTCCGGGCGGATTTTCTTACACCTGATTTCAGAATAGCAGGAACCAAATCCATAAATGACAAATTCTCTACAGCATTCAACCTTGGTGGAGAATGGGATGGTGTAACCCCAAATACGAATATTTTCTATTCCTTTGTAATTGGAATGGGAGTTAATGAAAAAATTGGTGCTTTCGCAGAAGTTTATGGTTATGTGATTGAAGAGATGAATCCTGACCATCGTTTTGATGCAGGTGTGACTTATTTAGTTAGTAATAATTTTCAACTAGATCTATCTGGTGGTTTTGGAATTAATGACCAAGCACCTGATTATTTTATTAGTGGAGGATTGTCATATAGATTAGTATTGAAGAAATAAAAAAAATGGCACATTAAACTAATTTACTATCACCTTTTTTCTCATTCCGTTTTGCCGCTTTTGCCGCACGTTTTTCTTTCAAACTTTTTGTTGGTGCCTTTTTGTTGGATTTTTTTTCTTTATCTTTGCCTTTACCCATTTTCATCTCCGATTGTTTAAAATAGAATTAATAATTTCTAGCTCTTTACAAGTTAGGGATAATAAATGAGTAATCCTTTATAAATATTTCTCTGCAACCATACTAAACGAAAAAGCACCGGGTTATTTCATAAGTGAAGGTTTGAGTTATAGGTTGAAGTTGAATTAATAATTTTTACTACAGATGAACGCCGATTTACACGGATATAAAAAACATCTTTGGAAAACTGTAAATGGTTTAATAATTTTTCAAATGATTAACAATAATTCCTATTGATTTAATAGGAATTTATTTGCATATTAAGACATAAATTTTATTAAGAAGATGAAAAAAGTATTTATTACCATATTATCAATTTTATATATCCTCTCAGGAATTAGCCTAAGTAGCATTCACGTATATTGTAATAGTATGGAAAGAATCATGTCCCCTAGTGAAAATTCATGCTGCTCAATAGAATCAACTAAAAATAAAACTTCTTGTTGCCACTCAATACTTGAAAATATTGTAGACTATGACAATTACTCAATATCACCAATTAAATGTTGTGATATCCATCAAAATCAAACTCAACAAAATAATATATCTGCTCCTATTAATGAAATTGGTCTTCAAGTAATAAATGACTATACAGATATCTACTATTTCCCAAAAAATCAAGAAGAATACATTGATATTTCATCCAAAATAAGCAATAATACTTCTGCACAAATTAATATACCACTCCTCATTTAACCTACAAGAGACTTACGTCTCAACTCACAATTTATCAACACAATTAGTTTAACTAAAACTCACAAAATGAGGGCAATTATGAAAAATATATTTCTATATCTATTTGTTAGCTTTGGAATATTTGTATACGCAGAAGAAAAAACAAGCGAACCAAATCCGCTTTTTGGATCAGTATATGGCATCGAAAATTCAAATACAATTATAGACACTTTGCCATTAATTGCAGCAAATGTATACTGGCTCAATACTGAAATGGGAACTACAACTGATAATGAAGGTTTTTTCCAAATTAACAGACCATGTGTTCATGGCCACGCACTTATTCTTAATTATGTTGGCTATGAAAATGATACAATTTTTGTTGACAATGAAACCAACAATATTGCCATTCACCTAAAATCCCTTCGATCAATGAAAGAAGTTGTGGTCACTGCGGAAAAACCAACTACTGTTCACAAATTAGACGGTAGTGTCAGTTGTGAAGTAATTACATCTAATGGACTTGTACAATTAGCATGTTGTAGTCTGGCAGAAAGTTTTGAAAATACAGCATCAGTAGAAGTAGAACAAAATGATGCTGTAAGCGGAACAAGACGGATCAAAATGCTCGGACTTGCTGGCTTTTACACCCAAATGATGATTGAGAAAAAACCTGTCATGCGTGGATTGATTAGCCCATTTTCTCTTGAATATATTCCTGGATTTTGGATGGAATCTGTCAACATTTCAAAAGGTACAGCATCTGTAGCAACTGGCTATGAATCTATTACGGGTCAAATAAATGTTGAATTGAAAAAACCAGAAAATTCAAAACCAATAGCGATTAATGGCTATATAAATTCTATGGGTAAATCTGATATTGCTATATTAGGAGCAATGCAATTCAATCCTAAAATAAGTACCATGCTTCTAACCTATTCAACCTTTCTAAATAATAAAACTGACACAAATGATGATACATTCCTAGATATGCCATTAATGCAACAGTTCAATATAATGAATCGTTGGAAATACAATGGAGAAAAGTTCAAAGGTCAAATTGGCTTTAAACTAATTCATGATGATCGTTATGGTGGACACAAGAATTTCAATTTTGATAATCCTAATAAAACACAATATTTATATGGTTCTGAAAATAAAATCAGAAGATATGAACTTTATAGTAAAATTGGATATGTTGTTGATGATCAGGGATCAAGTATTGGATTGATCGCATCAGCATTTCAACATAACATGGATTCTTTTTGGGGCATGAAAAATTATTCAGGAAAAGAAAAAAGTTTTTATACAAATCTTTCTTATAATAAACACTTACCCTCACACAATATATCTGCTGGTCTCTCCTATCAATATGATGATCGAAATGAAACCTATCTAGATAGTGCATTTGATAATTCAGAAAAAGTTCCTGGAATTTTTGGGGAGTATACATACCAACCCAATGATAAAATCACTGCAATGGCAGGAATCCGTTATGATAATCATAGTAAGTTTGGAAATTTTATCACTCCTAGAGCACATCTGAATTACAGACCAATTTCTAAAACATCATTCCGATTATCAGCAGGAACTGGCTATCGAAATCCACATATTTTCATAGATAACACTGTAATTCTCGCAAGTTCAAAAAACCTAATAATTATGGAAGATATTAAAGCAGAAGAGGCATGGAATGTTGGATCACAATTATCCCAACAATTTTCAATTTTAAATGATCGACCTGCTACCTTAATCTTGGATTTTTATCATACAGAATTCCAAAATCAAACAATTGTAGATATGGAACAAAATTTTCAAAATATTTATTTATATAATCTTGATGGAGAGTCATACTCAAATGCCTTTCAAATAGAATTATCAAGTAAAGTGACCAAAGAGTTTGAAATTACAACAGCGATGAGGTATAATGATGTAAAATCCACTTATTCTGGAAATTTAAAATCAGTACCAATGAATAATAAATACAAAGGATTGCTTGTCCTTTCATACAATACCTCCAATGAAAAATGGCAAATTGATTTTACAACTCAGTACAATGGTAAAGTTAGATTGCCACATACAAAAAATAATCCTGTTGAATATCAGCTAAACAAATATTCTAATAACTATGTTATGATGTTTGCACAACTAAAACGCAAATTTGATAAATATGAAATATATGCTGGTGTTGAAAATATAACAGGATATCGTCAAAAACATCCAATCCTTGCCTGGGATGATCCTTTTAGTCCTTACTTTGATTCTACAATTATTTGGGGACCAACATTAGGCAGACGTTTTTATATTGGTTTTAGATTTAATTAATAAAATATCATAATCCCCTTTCAGGATGATCCTGAAAGGGGGTTATAATTATTTAAAGATCATGGTTTTTAAGTTGATATAATCAAAAATATATTTAAAGAAGTAATATATCTCTAAACGATTTTAGAATATTATTAATAGAAAAACATCAATAGAGATTACCAGAAAATAATGCCGGTGCTTAGAGAATTTATAATATAAATGCAGTGCATCTAAACGACAAAACCCTCTGTGATTTACAACAGAGGGTTTCATTAAATTTAAGCTGGTGACGACCTACTTTGCCACCCCGTTACCAAGGCAGTATCATCGGCGCTAGTGGACTTTACTTCCGAGTTCGAAATGGGATCGGGTGTGTCCCCA
>Ga0070729_10001735_pt1 | contig 31740 bp, 33 predicted proteins | sample tdDd472_FD_66725 | JGI IMG/M metagenome (GOLD analysis project Ga0070729, IMG submission 66725) | Marine sediment microbial communities from the Atlantic coast under amendment with organic carbon and nitrate - tdDd47.2 | ecosystem: Environmental > Aquatic > Marine > Coastal > Sediment | place...
TGCAGCGCAACGAAGAATCTCTGGTGGTGGCTCCGCTCCTAGGCGGTGCTGGTCCACGGCTGCGTGTCAGAAATCGGAACCGCCAAGTGCAGAATGCGCTGGCGGTTTTTTGCTGTCTGGCGCGGATTAGAGGACAGGACAATGACAGGAATTGAACGGTCGGACCGCGACAAGGCGAAAGCCGAACCCGACCTGAGTTACGTGACCCGCGGCGGCGTGACCGTGCGCCGCTATCGCCGCGATGCGGATTACCGCACCGCGATCTCGGACTTTACGGGCATGCTCGATACGCAGCCCGGCGTGATCCTTTCCTCCAACTATGAATATCCCGGCCGTTACACGCGCTGGGACACCGCGATCGTCAATCCGCCGGTGCTGATCTCGTCGCACCAGCGCGTGATGACCATCGACGCGCTGTCCGAACGCGGCAAGCCGATCCTTTCGATGATCGAGAAGGCGCTGGCAGGCGCCGAGCACATCGCTTCGGTCGAGCGGGCCGACGGCACGCTGACGGTGCAGATCGCGGAAGCCGATGCGGTGATCCTCGAGGAGGACCGGACGCGGGCGGCAAGCGTGTTCTCGGCGCTGCGCGCCATCGTCGACCACTTCCATTGCGAGGAAGACAGCGATCTCGCGCTCTATGGCGCGTTCGGTTACGACATCGCTCTGCAATTCGACCCGATCAAACAGAGGCTGCCGCGCGATCCCGGCCAGCGCGACCTCGCGCTGTTCTTCCCCGACGAAATCCTCGTTGTCGACAACCACTCCGCCAAGGCGTGGATCGACCGCTACGAATTCAGCGAGGGCGAGTTGACGACGGAAGGGCTCGACGGAACGGTCCCGCCGCATCCGTTCAGGAAGTCGGAGACGATCCCGCCGCGCGGCGACCATGAGCCGGGCGAATATTCCAAGCTGGTGGAAAAGGCGAAGGAGAGCTTCGCGCGCGGCGATTTGTTCGAGGTCGTGCCGGGGCAGATTTTCCACGAGCGCTGCGAATCCGCGCCGTCGGCCATCGCGCGCCGGCTGAAGCAGACCAACCCGGCGCCCTATTCCTTCTTCATGAACCTGACGCGCAACGAGTTCCTGATCGGCGCCTCGCCGGAGATGTTCGTGCGGGTAACGGGCCGGCGCATCGAGACCTGCCCGATCTCCGGCACGATCAAGCGCGGCGACGACGCGATCTCGGATTCCGAACAGATCCTGAAGCTGCTGAATTCGAAGAAGGACGAGTCCGAGCTGACCATGTGCTCGGATGTCGACCGCAACGACAAGAGCCGCGTCTGCGAGCCGGGCACGGTGCGGGTGATCGGCCGCCGGCAGATCGAGATGTATTCGCGGCTGATCCATACAGTGGACCATGTCGAGGGGCGGCTGCGCGACGGCATGGATGCGTTTGACGGCTTCCTGACCCATGCCTGGGCGGTGACCGTGACCGGGGCGCCGAAACTGTGGGCGATGCGCTTCATCGAGAACAATGAGAAGAGCCCGCGCGCCTGGTATGGCGGCGCCATCGGCATGGTGAAGTTCGACGGCGACATGAATACGGGCCTGACGCTCAGGACCATCCATGTGCGCGACGGCATCGCATCGGTGCGCGCCGGCGCGACGCTGCTGTTCGATTCCGTGCCCGAGGACGAAGAGGCGGAGACCGAACTGAAGGCCTCGGCGATGCTGGCGGCGATCCGCGACGCGAAGAAGGGCAATGACATATCGACCGAGCGGGAAGCCGCCAAGGTCGGCGTCGGCGTGAAGATCCTGCTGGTCGACCATGAGGATTCATTCGTCCACACGCTGGCGAATTATTTCCGCCAGACCGGCGCGGAGGTGCGGACGATCCGCTCGCCCGTGCCCGAAAAGGTGCTGGACGATTACAAGCCGGATCTGGTCGTGCTGTCGCCCGGACCCGGCATGCCGGAGGATTTCGACTGCAAGGCGACCATCCGCAAGGTGCGCGACCGCAACCTGCCGATCTTCGGCGTTTGCCTCGGGCTGCAGGCGCTGACCGAGGCCTATGGCGGCAATCTCAGGCAGTTGAGCCTGCCGATGCACGGCAAGCCGTCGCGCATTCGCATCAACCACCCCGGCAAGGTGTTCTCCGGCCTGCCCAAGAACGTGACCGTCGGGCGCTATCACTCGATTTTCGCGGACCCGTCGCGGTTGCCGGACGAGTTCATGGTGACGGCGGAAACCGATGACGGCGTGGTGATGGGGATCGAGCACCGCAGCGAGCCGGTTGCGGCGGTGCAGTTCCATCCGGAATCAATCATGACGCTCGGGGGCAATGCCGGCATGCGGATGATCGAGAATGTCGTCGCGCATGTGGTCGCCACCAAGGAGAAGCGCAGCCGCGACGCGGCCGCCTGACGCAGAGGGAATTCGAGCCGATGACGGAGTTCGATCCGGCGGTCAAAAGGCTGGCGGCGTGGTCCATCGCCGTCGCCTTCGGGGTGATGGCCCTGAAGCTGGTCGCCTGGCGGCTGACCGGCTCGGTCGCGCTTTTGTCGGACGGGCTGGAATCGACCGTCAACGTGGTCGCGGCCGTCGTCGCCTTCGCGGCGATCACCTATGCGCAGAAGCCGGCCGACGCCGACCACCAGTTCGGCCATCACAAGGCGGAATATTTCTCCGCGGTGCTGGAGGGCGTGCTCATCGCGATTGCGGCGCTGCTGATCATCCAGCAGGCGATTCCGGCACTGCGCGATCCGCAGCCGATCGACGCGCCGGGCGCCGGCCTCGCGGTGAACCTGCTTGCATCGGCGTTCAATGCCGTCTGGGCCTTCCTGCTGATCCGGACCGGACGGGCGCAGCGTTCGCCGGCTTTGGTCGCCGACGGACAGCACATCTTCTCCGACGTGGTCACCTCGGTCGGCGTCTTTGTCGGGCTCGTCGCGGCGCTCATCACCGGCTATGCGATCCTCGACCCGCTGCTCGCCATAGCCGTCGCGATCAACATTCTCTGGCAGGGCTGGAAGGTGATCTCTTCCTCCGTGAATGCGCTGATGGACCGCGCGGTGGAGCCCGCCGACGAGGCGCGGCTGAAGGAGATCATCGCCACCAATGCCGAGGGCTCGATCGATATCCACGATCTTCGGACCCGCGTCGCCGGGCCGGCGACCTTCATCGATTTCCACATGGTGGTGCCGAAAACGATGAGCGTCGGCGACGCGCATGCGATCTGCGACCGGCTGGAGGATGCGATCCGCGACTTCGTGCCCGGCGCGTCCATTGCCATCCATGTCGAGCCGCAAGGCGAGAAGGCGCATGGCATCAGGGTGCGGCTGTTTTAGGGTCTCCTATCCGTCATCGACAGCGAGCGGCTTTCATGTTGTAACGAGACCGCTTGTTTTTACCCTTCAAGTCAAAAAACCAACTTCGGCACACTCCTCGAATGGCGACCGTGGGAAACAAATCCGGCTTCCGAAATGCGCCGGAAAGCGGGATGAAACCCGGATGGTTCGGCCTTCGGCCGGCCTGGAGCCATCGCCGGGCTAACGCTGCCACAGTCAGAACGGGAAAGAGGATCAGCCGCCCTTGATCATTTTTCTCTCGACGCCGCGTCATCGCTACACGCTTGCCCGGTTCAAGGCCGAACGCGGATTTCCCGTGCCGCCGAAGCGGCCGATGCCCTATCACCGGCTGTTCCGGTCGCTGCTGGTGCCGCGCGCGACCTATGTCTTCACCGATCTCGACCGGCTTTCGCCATGGGAACTGCGCGTCGCGGCGGATTATTTCCGGATCCTCACGGATGCCGGCATGCGCTGCCTCAACGATCCGGCCAAGGTTCTGTCGCGCTACGAACTGCTGTCGGCGCTGCATCGCGAGGGGATCAATCCGCAAGCGGTCTACCGGGCCGAGGATCATCCGCGCCCGACGCGGTTTCCTGTCTTCGTCAGGCTCGAGGACCACGGCAAACCGGTCACGCCGCTCATCAATTCGCAGGACGAACTCGACGCGGCGCTCGGCGGATTGCGCGACAGCGGCATCCCGCTTCGCGGCGCGCTGGTGCTGGAATTCTGTTCGCAGGAATACAGCCCCGGCCTGTGGAACAAGTGGGGTGCGTTCCGGGTCGGCGAGCGTTACTCGCTCGACCATATCGCGGTCGAGAAGGACTGGCTGGTCAAGTATGGCGACTGGTATCTGCTGTCCGATGCTGTCATCGCCGACGAGCATGATGCGGTCTTCGCGAACCGCTATGTCGACCAGCTCGAACGTGTCTTCGAGCTGGCGGGAATCGAGTATGGCCGCGCCGACTTTCAGATTATCGACGGGCGACCGGTGATCTACGAGATCAACACCAATCCCTATATCCCGAAATTCGTCCCCGACCCGAAGCCGGTACGGCTGGAGACGCAGATGCTTGCCCGCACCCGCGTGGCCGAGGCTTTCGCTGCAATCGACACGCCGGAAAGGGGCTATGTCCGCATCAAGCCGTCGGCGCTCATCAAGCTCCGGCGCGGGTTCGTCCCCGGATTTCTTCCCTTCCAGCAACCATGAAACAAAAACGGGCGACCCGAATGGATCGCCCGTTATTCAATATTGGCGGAGAGATTATGCCGCCTTGTCGATCCGCGGGGAATCTGGCGGCGGTAGCGGGCCCTGCAAAGTCGGAGCGGGCGGCACCGGCGGTGCCAGCGGGCCGCGCGCGACAGTCCGTGCAAGCGCTTCAGGTGAAACGGTATTCGGCTTGACCGGCGGCGAAAGCGGCCCGCCTGCAGCGCGCGCCATTGACGGTGTGCTGGTCGGCTGGGACGCGTGGGCCTTCGCTATTGCCGGGCTGGGGGGATCGACCGGCGGTGCCAACGGTCCGCGTTTTGCCTGCGACAGCGAAGGCGCCGCGTCCGGCGGCGGAGAAACAGGTCCCTTGGCGATCACTGATGCAGCGCCGATTAGCGGCGGCGGGGCGAGCGGCCCTCTTGCCGTGACCGGAGCAACATTAGGCGGCGGCGGGGCCAGCGGCCCCCTGGCAATGACCGGAGCGCTTGGCGCGGGTGGTGAGACAGGACCGCGCTGTGCGTTCAATCGAACTTCGGGAGCGCCGGGCGAAACTGGTGGCGCTAGTGGGCCCAAACCCATTTTCATCAATATCTCTCCAGTGTTCTGGATTCTAATCCAAGGAATAATGAAGTCGCGACGCAGGGGGGTCAATGCCAAGTTGTGGTGTGGCGGGCACAATTCATGACTAATCGTAATCACTTGCCTGTCTTATCTGCTTGCGAGCGTCTTACCGGTTCTGCAAGCCGAACCTTGGAGACGTGATTCGGTGCCTTCTCGCCACCCGGCCCGTTTTCGCCGCGTGTGTACCACTTCTGCCAGCGTTGGCGCAGGGCCTCCGGCTCGCCCGCCTCCAGGCGCGCATTGAAGTCGGTTCGGGCCTCTCGCCAGCGGTCGAAACCCTCATGCAGTTCCGGCTTTTCAGTGATCGGCGTGATGACGGGAACGACGCCGGCGAGCGCTTTGTAATCGATAAGGGTGAGGAAGCAGAATGGCTCGTCCTTTTCGAAGATTACCGTTCCCGGCCGGGTGAACTTCCAGTTCATCGTGAAGGTGAAGTCGAGCCAGTCGGTCTCGATGATTCCCTCGAGCGGGGCGATGCCGTCCTTCGGCCGGTTGGGCACGCCGCGCGCCCAGACGCCGATGCCCGGATCGGTGCGGAACAGATAGCCGGTGTGGAAGGTCAGCGTGCCGAAGCCGAAATGCGACGCGGCGATCGCATGCGCATCATAGGATGCGTCGGCGATCGTCACGGAGATATCCTCGATCTCGTTGCCGCCATTCCATGTCGCCGAGATTGTCGTTGGCAGCAGGATTTCCCATCCCATCGCATTGGCGATCGACAGCGGCAGGCAGCGATAGGCGAAACGCTCATCCGTGGCGTCCATCCACGGACGGTCCGAGCGCGCCGGGATGATCCGGGCCGGCCGTTCCTGGATCTGGTAACAAGTCAGGTTTTTCATTTCGACCATCGGATACTTACCTCAAAAACCATGCCCTTCTCGATAATCGCGGGCAACTCACCTCAATCGCATTCCGCCGCGGCTCGTCAATCGGCCAGCCGGATCACGCCGCCGTCGCGGACCACGATACCCTGCTCAAGATCGGCGAATGGCTCTTCACGCCAATAGCGACCGCGTCGGTCCGCAATTGCGCGGCGTTCGGCCCGGCGGGTTAACCGGCGCACGCTTTCGACCAGCTCCCATTCCAGATTCCGGGCGAAATCCCCGAAAGTCCAGTTGCCGGCAAGCCAGTCGCTCCACGGCGTGTCCTTCAGGAAATTGCGATAGAGACCGTAATAATACCAGCCGATCCTCATGTGCCGGTGACGGATGAACAGCCGCCAGGGTTTCGCCATGCCCATATGGTGCAGAATGACCGGCATGTAGGGCCCGGTTTTGCGGTACTCTTCGGGCGTCCTGGTCGGCGCCAAGTTCCACACTGCCGAGATGCCGCAGAAATCTCCATCGACGGTCGCGTTCAAGGCGTCCTCGTCCGGCAGGCGGCACTTCTCGAAGGAGGTGCGGAGGAACTCCATGGCGTTTTCCGAGATGCGCCGATCCAGCCATTTGCGGATGTCGATCAGCAGAACGCCGGAATTGAAATAGCGATAGGGCCTGGTCATCCCGAGATTTCCCATATGCGCCTCCGCTTCGGCACGCTCCTTCTCGCCCTTGGGGAATATCGTGCCTGAACGCACCGCGGCGAAAGCGTGATCGCCGAGATCGAGCGAGAAAATCCGCGATACGTCGCCGTGAATGGTCAGGTCGGCATCGAGATAGAGGACGCGGTCATATGTGTTCTCGAGGATCGACGGCAGAAAGAGACGCGTCAGCGTGGCGGCGGAAATACGGTGGTCCGGATTGAACAGGCCGCGATAGTCCGAGAGATCGATATCGGTGCGAAGGCCGATCCCGTTCGCGCTTATCCACTCGCGCTGATCCTCGGTGACCTCGGCTTCTTCCGCGAAGATGAGAATATCGAAGGGATTACGCCCGGGCCTCGATGCGGACAGGATCGACCTGGCCACGAACATCGCCGGGATCATCATGCGGCGATCGACGCAGAGGCAGATGGCGTTTCGCGATGCGGATCGAGCTGACATGGATCAGGCCTCTTTTCTCTCGGTGCGGAAAATGCCGTTGCGAATCCGCCTGATGGCACGTTCGCAATCCTTCAGCCAAAGGCGAAGGGTTACTTTGACGCCGCTCTCGAAGGGGCGTTCGGCGTTCCGTGGAAAATACGCGTCGCCGAGGCGCCAGCGCGACAGGTCGATATCCGCCTTTGCGGCGCGATAGGCTTCGAACCATTGCCGGCCGGTCCAGGTCTCGACGTTGCGGCCGATCCGCCGGCCGTCGATGACGGCGCCGTCCAGAAAGAAATGCAGGATCTTCGCTTCGGCCGGATCGATGCTGCGAAACATCTCGTCGGCTGGGCAGTTCCATTGCTCGTCCGCCAGGTAATGCGGGTGATGTTCGGCCAGCGCGACCACCGACATCTCGTCGAGCAGAAGGATGTCCTTTCCCCTGCCTTGCTCCATGCAGTCGGACCACTCGGCGAGAAAGGCATCGCCGCGAGGCCGCGCAAAGCCCATGACGCCGACATTGATGTCGACACGCTCGTCCCTGACACGGATCACCGCGCGCTCATACCGCTCCCGGCCGACAAGCGGCGCGACGCCCTCCAGCATTTTCAGCCGGCCTGACGGAGGCGTTGCGAACCGCGTGACCAGCGCGCCCTCGCGTTCGAGCGGTTCCCAGAGATCGTCGATGGGGGCGCGGAAAATGATGTCGCTGTCGAAGAGCAGCGTGGTCTCGTAGGGGCTCTCGCGGAACACCAGATGCCGATCGCCGGATTTCGACAGCCGGTCGGTGACGACGACCGACGCGCCGAGCTTTTCGAGATCGCGTTTCAGCGCCGTCGTGTGCGGTTCGTCGAGCAGGAAGACCGTGACCGGCCCGTCATAGTGGCGGCGCAGCGAATGGACCGACACGACGAGGTGCAGCGCGTAACGCTTGCCGAAATTGAAATAGACGCAACCGCGGCGAGGGTGATCGGAATTCGTCATTTGTACAGTTCGGATTTCTTTCCGCGAAGCGCCTGGATGCGGCCGGCGGACCAGCCGAGCGAACGAATGGCCATCATCGGCGAGGCGGCGCCGAAGACGGGCACGAGAAGAAGCGCGGCGCCGAGGAGAAAACGGAACGCCGCAGCGCCGGATGCCAGAATGGCGACTTTCGGCGTGACCTCAGGATTTTTCAAACGGAAGCGCGTGATCGACTGGTCGGCGGCGCGGCGGAACTGGTACTCGAAGGACAGCCGGTCGAGCGGCACGGTCTCGCGGACCTGGGCCTTCGGGCACCATGCGATCTCGCAGCCGGCCTTTCGGGCAGCGCGGTAGAAGGCGGTGTCGGAGCCGCCGGAGATCAGAAGCGTCTCGTCGAAACGGATCCGCGTGCGCTTCTGCCAGGCCAGATCGCACAGCCAGTTGTTGGTGATGATCGTGTAGCGGCCGTTGCGGGCGGCGGCGCGGGCCGTTTTCCTGTTCTTGCGGCGCATCCGCGCGGCGAGGCTGGCATTGATGATGCGCTGCACGACGCCGGCGCCGGCTTCCGCAGCGGCGACCTCGACGGGACCGCCGATCAGGTCCGCGCCGGTTTCGCGCCAGCAGGCGACGAGGCGGGCGAGCCATTCGGGATCGGGATATTCGTCATCGTCGATGAAGAGAAGCGCATCCGCGCCGAGCGCCAGCGCCTCGTCGAGCGCACGGTTGCGGGCGACGGGTATGCCGCGGCGCGGCTCGCAATGATAATGGATTTCGTCGAAGCGGTTTTCGAAGCGGGCGACGACCGGCCGGGCGGTTTCGGCGGCGTCATTGTCGATGACGAGCAGGATCGCGCGGATATCCGCGGCCCGAAAGGCCGTCTCGCAGCTGGCAAGCGCGGTGTCGAGCATGTCGAGGCGCTGATAGGTCAGAATGGCGACCACGACCGACATATCAAGCTTGCGCGGCTCGGCCATGCTGTCCGTACCTACCCTGTCGCGACACAAACCCCCGACAGTCTTATGTCGGGCAAATCCGGTGCCGCCAATGCCTTCGGCTCAAGAAAGCGACGCCTGTTGTCGATGTGCAACGCATTGCGGCCCCGGAAGGGGCGGCAAACGGGACGGTCGGGATTACGCGCGGTTACGGCGGCGCGGAGAAGGGCGGTTTCGCCTCCAGCGCCAGTTCGTGGCATTCGTTCAATATGTCGTCGACGGGATGCAGCAGTTTCCGGCGCCAGCCGGGCGGCCGGCCGCGCCGCAACGGCGCGGGGCGCAGGGCGTCGGCGAGGTCGCCATGACGGGCGAGGAAGCCGCGGCGCGCGCGGAGGCGGGCGAGGCGCAGGGCATGGCCAGGCAGATCGTCGAGCGCCGCTTTCAGCGCGATCAGGCGCCGGCAGAGCGCCCGCGCAGGGATCTCGCCCTCCGGCTCCGGCTCCGACTCGGCTGCGGGGAGGGGCAGGGGCGGCCCGGAGAGGGAGCGAATGCGCGGCGCGGCGGAGGCCCGCCGGCGGACGGGGTCGAGGAGAAAGCGCTGCGCGGCATCGGCCAGCGCGAAGGACGGGTCCGGAAGGGGCAGGGCGGGTCCGGTTTTCGGCGCCCAGGGCGTTTCGCCGGGCCGGACGAAACGGCCCTGCCAGAAGGTCCCGGTCCTTGGTTCCCCGGGCTTCGGCGCGGGCCTCTTCGGGAAGACCACGGAGACGTTGATGGTCTTTGGCGCATCGGCAGCGTTGTTTTCCTGCCCCGGACCTAAGCTCCTTGCGTTGTCCGCGGCTGCCGGGTCCCCGGTCTTGCGCGGCGCGGTGCGCGCGAGGGGACGGTAGGCGCGGCGGCGCAACGTTACCGCGATGTCGCGCGCGGCGATGACGATGAGGCGGCGGACGGCGGATTCGGCCGGACGCAGCACGTCGAGGACCGACCGCCAGATATGGCGCGGCAGCGTCTCCTCCCCGCCCTCGTCGAGACCGGCCTTCATGAACAGGATCGCGACGATGCGCAGAAGCACGGCGCGGTTGCGCGCAATTGCTCTCTCCAGCCTCTCGTCCACATAGTCCTTCATCCGGCAAGGATGGGGGAGGTAACGGGGCGGTGGACAGGGAATGCAGATCAGCTTGGCTAACCTGTTGGAAACTTAGGGGAAACGGGGCATCGAGACAGTGCGTTTGTCCAACGATCCGGAGCCGAACGGGCTGTCAACATGACGCGTATGCCAACAACTTGTACCAACATCTTGCAGGGTGATATAAGCCCCGGATGATCCGGAACCTGCACACGCTATTTGATCTTCTCGTCAATCCCCGGCACGAGGGCTGGATCTATCACGCCAGGAGCGGGCAGATGCGCCGCTTTGTCGGTGGCGCATGGGAATATCGCAAACCCGAAATCGACGAATGGCAAAGGGCCATGGCGCGGCTACGCCGATAGTTCTCTTCCGCGACGCCGCCTTATTGTCGAAGGACGTTCGGCGTCCAAGATCATATCCAATTTGATCACGAAATTTTACATTGCGTTGCGTGTCGTGTAGACTTGGCGAACGTGCGCAATGCTGCGCGCTTTTTCAAAGATTGGAAATTCTATGCAAATCCCTTCGTGGATAAGCCCCGCGCTGACCGGCGCGGCGGTGGGTGCTGCTGCGCTCGCAATCGTAGGCTTCAGTTTCGGCGGCTGGGTCACAGCCGGCACGGCGGGCGCCTCGGTACGAGACGCGCGCACGCAATTGGCCGCCAAGTTTTGCGTCAACAAATTCGCCGCGGGCCCCGATGCCGTCGCGCAGTTTGCCAAGCTGAAAGAAACAAAGAGCTGGGAGCGCGACGAGCTCATAGAGGAAGGCGGCTGGGCGAGTTTTCCCGGCGTTGACGGGGGTGTTCTGGGCGTCGCGGACGCCTGCGCCAAGCAATTGGCGAATATGGATGACTTGCCGTCCATGACGGAAACCGTTCCGACAGGCGCCGACAACAGCTAAGACGTCACCAATTAACCGTATTCCGGAGCGATGGTGAACTCCCGCAAGCGATAAACGCCGCCGCAATCAGGGATGGGGCGGCGTTCCTGTAGTTTCCTGCGCGGCATCGGCGACCAGTGGTGCATTCCAGCGGCGGATATCCGTCGAAGCAGGAGCATCGATGCGAACCCGCGCACGCCATTCCACAATCCGGTTTCAGTTTCCGTTTTCGCTCAGCGGCGTCGGTGATGTCCACGCCGCCGGCTCCTATGACCTGATCGAGAGGGACGAGGTCATAGAGGGATTGAACTGGATCCTTTGGCAGCGCGTCGCCGCCTATATCTATCTGCCTCTCTCGAGCCCACGGGCATACAGCCGGAAGAAGGTCGAGATCGACTACGGGGAGCTTCATGCGGCTCTCGAACTCGACCGCGAACAAGCAAACGCTTGCGTCGACTGATTTCACAGAAAACTAGCGAGGAGACATCGCATGGCCAAGGGCCAGAAACGCAGCAACCGCGAAATACGCAAACCCAGGCAACCGAAGCAGGCCAAAGAAGCGGTACTCGCCGCCGGCAGCGCCACGCCGGTCAGGGCCGTCGGGCCTTGCGCGAGACAGATGTGACATCGCCAAACGGAGCCCTTGTGCGGGAGAAAGCATGGCACTGAAATTCATGGATGACATGAGCTATTTCGACCACCGGCTCCGGCAGATGCGCTTCGTCGCGCATGACGGCTCGAAAGTCGTGTCGTTTCGCATCGAACTCGACGCGTTCTATTCGCGAGGCCTGGAGGACAGCGGCCGGGAATCCGATTATCTTGGCGCTTTCTACAACAAACTCGATGCGATCCATGTCGCGGCCCGGGTCGCCTATGAAAAGGGCGGGCGGTCCTCCTATTATCTTTCAAACGAGGATCTACGGTAGATATCGACCATGCTTATTCGATTTGGCTACGACCTGACCATCACTTGCGAGCAGCCCACGCCGATGGTCTGCCTCATGGAAATCCGTCCCGAGCGGGAAGAGACGCTGCAGGCGCCGCAACAGGTGGTGACGACACCGCCGGTCGAAACCCACACCTATGTCGACCTGTTCGGCAACCGGTGCCGGCGTTTCGTCGCGCCTGCGGGCGACTTCACGATCTGGGCGGATGGCACGGTGGAGGATTCGGGCGAACTGGATCCGGTGCGACCGGAGCTGCAGGAAATACCCGTCGCCGACCTGCCTGACGACTGCCTCGCCTATCTGCTCGGAAGTCGCTATTGCGAGACCGACAAGCTGAGCCAGACGGCCTGGGACCTGTTCGGCACCGTCCCGCCCGGCTGGGGCCGGGTGCAGGCGATCTGCGACTATGTGAACAAACACCTTGCCTTCGACTACATGAACGCGCGGGCGACGCGGACAGCGTTGGACGCCTATGTGGAAAAGATCGGGGTGTGCCGCGATTTCGCCCATCTGGCGATCACGTTCTGCCGCTGCATGAATATCCCGGCGCGTTACGTGAACGGCCATCTCGGGGATATCGGCGTGCCGATTCTCGACCCGATGGATTTCTCGGCCTGGATGGAAGTTTATCTGGGTGGAGAATGGGTGACATTCGATCCGCGCAACAACATTCCGCGCATCGGCCGGATCGTGGTGGCGAGGGGACGGGACGCAGCGGACGTGCCGCTGATCAATTCGTTCGGCCAGCACCTGCTGAAATCGTTTCGCGTGTGGACCTACGATGTCACGGCGTTTCAGAATTCCGAGACCCCGGGGCCGGCACCATCGTGAATGGGCGGGTCGGAAACTCGATCCTCGACTAGGCGTGAATGCGACGCCGGGCTCGGCCCTTGCCGGCGTTCGCCGGCTTGCGGTCGGAGTTTTCTTCGGCGAGTTCGGCCTCTTTCGCGAGCCGCAAGGCACGCAGCCGCGCGGTTTTTTGTAACCGGGCCTCGGCTTCCTTGCCGGCGATCGAGCGTACAGCCATGTCCGTCGGCGATATTCCGGATTTCGCCGGCGTGGGTTTGAAAAGAGTTTCCCTGGTCAACTGCATGGCTGTTTCTCCCTAGAAGCGTGCCGGGCGCGCCGTCTCGGGGCGAGGCTTGCGTTTCGGGCCGGGCAGCAATCCCTCGCGCTGCGCCTGCTTGCGCGCTGCCTTGCGGCTGCGGCGAATTGCTTCCTGCTTTTCGCGAACGCGCTTTTCCGAAGGTTTTTCGTAGGAACGCCGGGCCTTCATTTCGCGGAACATGCCTTCGCGCTGCATCTTCTTCTTGAGCACCCGGAGTGCCTGATCGACGTTGTTGTCTCTCACGAGAACCTGCATCGTGATAATTCCTTTCAGAAGGCTGACTTGAATCAGCTGCGCAGATGCGCGGGGACGTTGCTGTTGGCGGGCCGGGCGGAATTGACCAGTTCGATGTCGTCTTCCTGGACGACACGTTCGAACTGTTCGTACTCGCTCTTGATCTTGTACTGAACGACGCCGTCGCGTTGCGGCATCAGGGCCGTGACTTCAAAGGAATCCGGGAGTTTGACGAGCGAGCGGCTTTGAAAGCAGACGACATCGCCAAGGGCGAACAGGTGGCTGGACATGCTGGTCCTCCAAAAACAAAAAAAGCGGGGACCATTCCCCGCTTCATATGATGGAAGGCGCCGGACGCCGGGATCGCGAGATGACCTCCGTCCGGGGCTGCGCTATCAGAGCGCCTGAAGGTTTGCCGCGTTGCTGCGGCCGTCACGGCCGGTTTCAACATCGAAACCGATCTTCTGGCCTTCTACGAGACCGCCCATTCCGGCGCGATCGAGCGCGCTGATATGAACGAAGACGTCTTTGCCGCCATCTTCCGGAGTGATGAAGCCAAAGCCCTTCTGGCCATTGTAGAATTTCACGGTACCTGTAGTCATTATAGTAATTCCCAAGTGTAAACGCCGCGCCGCAACATGCGGACACGATCCAGTATCGAAATTTTGGAAAGATTTTGACGGGTCGAAAGCGTTGACGCCGCGAAAAGCCAAAGCTGGCCAAAGAAACGATATGGCTGAGTAAACCTTTATTGCGGTTTATTCAAGGCGAATAATTCGCAGTTGTGAAAAACATTTTGGGCCAGAAACAAAAAAAGCGGGCTTTTGCCCGCTTCCCTCGTTCACTGAGATCCGTGAGGCGCCGGTACATCCGTGGTCGCCAGACTATCGATCAGCTCTTATACGGCCAGTTCCCGGAACCTCACGACACATCTGGAAGGAGCCTCACGCGGCGTTTGCCCGTTGAGGGATATGTAGGCCGCGGATCGCCGATTACAAGCCCGCCTGCATGGTGGCGACAATCCTCGCGAAAATAGCCGCGCCTTCTTAACCATGCCACGCGAGATTTTCCGCAAGGGCGCTGGACGGGGCTTCGAATAAGGGTTCCTACATCGCTTTACGCTAGGAAAGTCGCCGGATGACGATCCGGGCGGGGTGCCGGTTTCTACTGCCCGATCGTGACGCGAAAGGCGTTGTTGCATGACTGCTTTGGCCAGGGCGCTTCTCCATCAAAAATCCGCTCCCGCGCAGGCGGCGGGGCGGGCTTCCGGCCATGTCACGGTGGAGGTCGCCGATGCCGGCGCGCTGGCTGGTCTCGACGACGCGTGGCGCGACCTGCTTTCGCGCGCGGCCGACCGCAATCCGTTCATGGATCCGGCGCTGCTTCAGGCTTCCGCCGAAGCCTATCCGCAGCTGAGCCAATATGTGCTGCTGGCATGGGACAAGGGCGAAAACCGCCGGCTGCTCGGGGTCTGGGGTTTTTGCGTGCGGCGCGCGCCGCGGGCGCTGCTGCCGTTCAAGGTTTCGCGGACGCCGTCCTTTCCGCATGGTTTCCTCGGCACGCCGGTGATCGACCGGGCGATGCTCGATCCGGTGCTCGCCGCGATGCTCGACCGGATCGCCACGATGCCGGGCTGCCCGAACCATATTGCCGTCGCCGAGATGGACATGGAGGGCGCGACAATGGCGGCGCTGACGCGCGTTGCCGCAGAGCGTGGCAATGCGCCGGTTGTGCTGGAAGAGCGTGCGCGGCCGCTGCTCGTCTCGGGGGAGGGTGTCGACGCCTATTTCGCCAATGCGATGTCGTCGTCGAGCCGCAAGAAGCTGCGCCAGATGCGCAACAAGCTGTCGCGCGAGGGCGAGGTGACGTCCGAGATCATCACCGAGCCGCAAGCGGTTTCGCGGGCGCTGGAGGAGTTCCTGACGCTCGAGGCGTCGGGCTGGAAGAAGGACAACGGCACGGCGCTTCTGTGCGACGACCAGGATGCGCGGTTCTTCCGCGCCGGCTTCGCCGCGCTCGCCGAAGCGGGACGGGCGCGGATTTATGCGCTGAGGCTCGACGGGCGGCCGGTCGCCATGCAGATCGTCGCGCTGGCGGGCCCTGCCGCTTCGACCTGGAAGACGGCCTATGACGAGGCTCACGCGGCGGTCTCGCCGGGCAGCCTGCTCTTCGTCGACTATACAACGGCCTTCCTGGAGGATGAGGCGATCGAGACGGTCGATTCCTGCGCCGAGGACGACAGCGGCTACATGGCGATCTGGACCGGCCGCAAGCGGGTCGGCGATCTCAGGATCACCGCGGCGCGCGGGGTCTCGCCAGCCTTCCGCGTGACGAGCGCGGTCGAACTCGCCTTTCGCGCAATGCGGCGGCGGGCGAAGCGCCATTACCTGAATTTCAAGCAGAAGAGCGGGAAACGCTGATGAAGGAAGCGGAGATCGTCATTGCGGGGGCCGGGCTCGCCGGCTCGATTGCCGCGACCATGCTGGGCCGGGCGGGCTACCATGTCGTGCTCGTCGATCCGCGGCCCGAATACCGGCCGGAATTCCGCTGCGAGAAGATCGACGGACGGCAGATGCTGGTGCTGGAAAAGACCGGCCTGGCGGATGCCGTGCGCGCCGTGGCGACGCTGGACGGCATGTCCTGGGTGGCGCGCAAGGGCCGCGTGCTCGAAAAGCGCAAGGGCGACCAGTGGGGCGCGCATTACGAGACGATGGTCAATGCGGTGCGGGCGGAAATTCCCGACAGCGTCGAATTCGTCTGCGGCAAGGTCGCCGATATCGAGACAAGCGACGACATGCAGCGCGTGAAACTCGCCGATGGCGAGGAGATCACGGCGCGGCTGGCGATCGTCGCCAACGGGCTGAATTTCGGCCTGCGCGAGGCGATGGGCATCACCCGCGAGATTACGAGCCCGAACCATTCGGTGACGGTCGGTTTCGACCTGGAGCCGGCGGCGGGCGGGGCGTTCTCCTTCCCGGCGCTGACCCTGTATGCGGACCGGCCGGAGGGGCGGACCTCTTATATCACGCTGTTTCCGATCGGCGCGACGATGCGGGCGAATTTGTTCCTCTATCGCGAGCCGGACGATCCGTGGCTGACGGAATTCCGCAACGCGCCGACCGAGACGCTACACGCGAACATGCCAGGGCTTCGCGGCATCATCGGCGACTATCAGGTGACGGGAAAGGTCGCGATCCGCGGAATCGATCTCTATGTCAGCCGCGGCGTCGAGAAGCCGGGCGTGGTGCTGGTGGGCGACGCCTATTCGACGTCATGCCCGGCGGCGGGGACGGGCACGCTGAAAGTGTTCACCGATGTCGAGCGGCTGTGCAACGTACATGTGCCGCACTGGCTGTCGACGCCCGGCATGGGCGCGGACAAGATCGCGGCGTTCTATGCCGACCCGGTGAAGGCGGAATGCGAGGCGCATTGCATCGCCAAGGCGCATGCGCTGAAGGAGGTCTCGATCGGCACGGGTCCGGTGGCGGCGGCGCGGCGGCGGATCAAGTTCGTCGGGCAGACTTGCCGGGGCGCGTTGCGGCAATTGCGCGGACCGCAGCCGGTTCAGGGCGCGCCGGAGATGCCGGAAACGGGGATCAAAACAGCCGGTTGAGAAACAGGGCGGCGCGGCGGAGCCGGTCGTTGCGCTTGACGATACGGCGCGCGACCAGGGCCGCACGCAGGGCGAGCGCGGCGAGCGCGCCGCGCGGCGTCAGCGGGACGACGGAGAAGGTCAGCTCGACGGCGTCGTCGCACATGGCGGCCTTGTAGTCCTCGTCGCCATAGCCGAAATCGAAAAAGCGCGCGCCGCGTTCGGCGGCGTTTTTCATCAGTTCGATATTGAGGATGCGGCCGGCGGAATGGCGGCCATAGGACGGGTCGAAGCCGGTCTGGTAGAGCGTCGTTCCGACTTCATCGACCAAAAGGCAGGTGAGCGCGACGGGTTGGCCGTCGAGGAAGACGCCGTGCAGTTGGGCGACGCCGCGCTCACAGATCGACAGGAAGAAGGCGCGGTAGGTATCGTCGGCGAAGGGATTGGTCGCGCCTGTGCCGGCGAGCTGGTCGCATTTCCAGTCCATCAGCCTCTCGGCGCAGTGGCGGATCTCGGCGGCGCCGGTCGCCGGCCGGATGGTGAGCTGGCCGAGCTTTTCCATGGCGCGCAGCTTTTCGCGCAGGCGGCGGCGGCTCTTGGCGGTGGATAGTTTCGCCTCGATCTCCGCCCATGGCCGCAGCAGGTGACGCAGATGCGCCCGGTCGGATTCCAGACCGCTGGCGACGGCGGCGAAGGGGTTTGCGACGCCCGCGACCGTGGCCGGCTGCTTGCGCGCCAGGACGACATCGGCGCCGCCGGCAAGGCGCGCAGCCTCGTGCCACAAGGCGTGGACGTCGTCATCGGACAGGTCGCGGAAGAAAACGGGGTCGCAGAGCGGCAGATTGTAATCGGAGACGGCCTGGCCCAGCCATTCGAGGCGGCGCAGGCCGTGGCGGCGGGAGACGGCGAGCTGCAGCAGGATGCGGCAGACATCGCCCTCATAGCCGGCGAGGAAGACCGCCTCGTCGCCATCCTCCATGGCGTCGGCGACCGCTCCCAACCATGGGCCGGACTGGAAGTGGGAGCGCACGGCACCGGCGCAGGCCTCGTCGATCAGGCCGATGGCGGTCTGCCGGCAGACGACGGCCAGCGATATCCGTCCGCCCGCGATGGATGAAGCCGCTCCGCCGGCCGGCGCACGCGCCGCCGCAAGGCGGATGTCTGCCATCGGCTGGTCCATCCTGCCATGCAGAAGTCTCGTCGGCGTCGACTGGCTCATAGAAGCGGATTCCGTTTGCAGCTCTCATAGCTTTTTCTGGTGTAAAGTATCCTTTACGCAGGGGAAGAACCGCCGGGAAATGTAACTGTGGTTAATCGATGCGGCAGCGTCGCGGCCGCGGATTTGCCGGCCAATGGCTGCCGTTGCGCCCGTGCCGGCAAATCCGCGGCCTCTCGCGTGAGCCTGTGCATGACCGCGAGAAAAGCCAAGCCGGAAATCATATGCGATCCCGCAAGCCGGGGCCGGACGCGCCAATACCGGGCGATCCAAGCAAGGCAGGAGAGGAAACCGGATAACGACTACGCTGCGTGGACACGGGAGAACCGGGCAAAGAACAACCGGCGGATGGCCCGGCTTTATAGCGTTGGGCGTAACGGTAACACGCGGCGCCGGCCTGTCTTCTACTGCACCGGCGGCCAATCACGCGATTTGTCCGTTCCGATGCCGGATGCTAGCCTTGCGGACCAGCGGCCGCGTGGCGGGGAAAATTCCACCATATGCTCCGAACGGGACGGCTACACACCGGTCGGGAACTGTGCTCTTACGGGCTCGTCTTATCAGAGGGAAGAGGAATGGACGAAAGCCACGTAGCGTCGCAGACGTGGAGGCTCACGCCTGACCCGCTGTGTATCCTGGACCGCCAGGGCTGCTTCGCCGCGGTGAACCCTGCATGGAAGGCGACGCTCGGCTGGGCGGAGACCGAAATGATCGGGGTCCCCTATCTGAACTTCTTGCACCCGGACGATGTCGACCGCTCCATGACGGCCTTCGAGGACGTGAAGTCGGGCAAGCCGGTATTTCGCTTCGAAAACCGCTATCGTGCCAAGGACGGCTCTTTCCGCTGGTTTTCCTGGGTGGCGGTTCCCGAAGGCGATCTCTTCTATTGCACGGTGCGCGACGTCACCGATGAGAAGGAGCGCGATCAGATCATTGCCGAGCAGCGCGAGGAGGCGGGCCTCAGGGAACAGTTTCTAGCTGTCCTCGGACATGATTTGCGCAATCCGCTCGGTTCTCTGATCGCCGGGGTGCGCCTGCTGTCGCGCGAGGAGCAGAGCGAGCGGGCACGCGAGACGCTGCGGCACATGCAGACCAGCACCGCGCGCATGTCGGAACTGGTCGCCAACATGATGGATTTCGCGCGGGTGCGGCTCGGCGACGGGATCGGGCTCGACAGAAGGCGGCATGACGATCTCGGCAAGCGGATATCGGAGGTCGTCCAGGAGATACAGGCCGCGTTCGAGGACACGCGGATCGAGCTGAAGACGGATTTCGACGGCGAGGTCTATTGCGACGCTCCCCGGATGATGCAGGTTCTGTCGAACCTGCTGGGCAACGCCGTGATGCACGGCGCGCGCGGCGAGCCGATCACGGTCGATGCCGACAACAAGGACGGCCGGCTGACGATCACCGTGTGCAACAAGGGCACGCCGATACCCGACGTAAGCCGCGAAAAGCTGTTCCGGCCGTTCTTCAAGGGCGGAAAGCACGCAAGCCCGCAGGGGCTGGGGCTTGGCCTGTTCATCACCTCGGAGATCGTCTCGGCCCATGGCGGGCAAATCGAGGTGACTTCGGACGAGGAATTGACCTGCTTCGTGGTCCGTATTCCGGCCGTGCGACCGGGGGAGTGAAGGGGGCTTCGCCGTCTTCCCGCATTCACATTCAGTGCGTTGTGGCAGCCGCGAACGAGCGATGGACGGCAGGCGCTCAGCGGGACCGTGCTGGCGGCGACGGGGTGACGCTGGTGGAATTGCCTGTGGTCAGGATGCGGCGGGCAAGGAAGGATGCCGGGCGATGACGATCGCCCGACTGGCGTAGCACGGCGGCGTCAGGCCGCCTTTCGGTCGGCCGCCGTCGGAAACAGAAGTTCCAGATATTCGCGGAACTGTTCGGACTGGCGCGCGGTCATGCCGGGATTGCCGTAGGCGCGCTCGAGGATCAGGCCGCCCTCGATCACCGAGACGAGCATTTCGGCGAGCCGCTTGGCCGTCACCGACTTTACCGGCGGGTAGCGGTCGATAACCTCCTGGAACTTGCGGATATACATCGCCGTCCATGTGCGCAGCGTATCGGCGACGAAACCCTTCACGTCGTTTTCGAAGTGATCGTCCTCATAGGTGTAGAGCGCATACATGCAGCCGCGGGGCGGATTGTCCGGATCGGCGAGATAGGTCTCGAAATCCTCCAAAAATTGCAGGAGCTGGTCCAGCGGATCGTCGTGCTTGGCCTCGGCCTCCGCCAGGAAGGTGCGGAACATGGTCATGTCGGATTCGGCGTACCAGCGCATCAACTGATTGGCGAGATCCGCCTTCGACCTGAAATGGTGGAAGAAGGCGCCCTTCGACACTCCGGTCTCCATCAGGATGTCGTCGATGGAGGTTCCGGCAAAGCCCTTCCGCATGACCAGCCGCTTGGCGGCTGCCAGAATTTTCTCTCGCGATAGTGCGCCCTTGCGGCTCATAATCCGTCTCATAACAGTCCAACGGGTTTGTATTATGTAGTCGACTCTCGATTCAAAATCCACCCGCAAAAAGTAATGTTTCATTGTTGTTTCAGCCTCGTTCCGGATTGAAACGAATGAAACGAGGCTCCGTCTTTTTCAAAAACAGACTAATTGGTATGTATTGAACAGACCAAACAGTCTGGAAACGGAGCGACCGATGTTTACCCTGCTTGCCCAAGTTTGCGAGACCCCGCTTGCCACCGCATTCGGTGTTTCGGGCCTCGCCGCGCAGCTGGCCTGGCCGCTCTTCCGGACCCGCGAAAGCATGCTGACGATCCAGCTCGGCGCGTCCTGTTCATATGCCGCCAGCTACGCGCTGATGGAGCAGCACACGGCGACCGCCGTCTGCCTGACCGGCGCGATGCAGACGTCGGTCGCGCTGCTGGCCGGCGACCGTCCGTGGCTGTCGCGGATGGGCTATGTGTTCCTGCCGGCGGTGCTGGCGATCGGCGCGATGACCTATTCGGGCTTGCCGACGATCCTGATGGTGACCGCCTGCTGCCTCGTCATGATCGGGCGGATGCAGCCGGACATCCTGAGGATGCGCGGCGTGCAGCTGACCGCCTCGCCCTTCGGCGCGGCGCATGACGTCGCCGTCGGCGCATGGCCGTGCCTCGCCGGCGCGCTCGTCTCCTTCACCATCGCGTTTGCCGGCTTTCGCAGGGAATTGCGGGGCCGCGGCCTTCAGGTGGCCTGAGGCGGAAAAGAATCCCGACCGGACCGGGTGATGTCCGGAACCCATCCATCGCATACAGCAAAGGAGCAAGAAGATGGAAGACCAAGCAAAGAAACTGGCAATCGTGGTCTCGCGCGGACTGGATGACGAACGGGCGACTGTCGCGTTCACCATCGCCAATACCGGTATCGCGTCGGGACAGCAGGTGACGCTGTTCATGGTGAGCGCCGCGGTCGACGTGGTGCGCCGGGGCGCCGCCGACAATGTGCGGATGAACCCGTTCGATCCGCCGCTCAAGGAACTGATCGACACGTTCCAGGCGAAAGGCGGCCGGATCCTCGTCTGCCCGCCCTGCGCGAAAGTGCGCGGCTATCAGGAAAGCGACTTCATCGACGGCGTCCAGGTCGTCGGCTCGCCGGCCCTTCATGCGCTGATCGTCGACGGCGCCGCGACGCTGAGCTTCTGAACCAGTCCCGAAACAAGGAGAAAGACCAATGACTTCATGCAGCAACACCGGCGCGGCCGAAAACTCCACCGCCACCCCGATCAGCGTGGCCGAGGCGCAATCCTGGCATGGCCGCGCGGGCGTCGAGTTCGTCGACCCCCGTCCTGCCGAGGCGATCGCGGCGACCACCGGAAGAATTCCCGGCGCCCGTCTGATCTCGATCGACGATCTTGAGGCGGGGACCCTTCCCGGCGTCTTCGCCGACCGTTCGATCCGCGTGGTCGCGTCGTGTCAGGCGGGGCCGATGGGCTCCCGCGCTGCGGCGGCCTTCGCCAAGCTCGGCTTTGCCCGGGTGCACTGGGTCGAAGGCGGCACGCAGGCCTGGCTCGACGCCGGGCTCCCCACCATCCGGTGAGGAAAACGGTGATGGCCCGGCGCGCGGTTTGCCGCACGCCGGGCCATCCAATCAAAAAACCGTCAGCCGCCGAGACGCTCGGTGATCTGCGAGAAGAGCTGCATGTTCTCCTCATCGCGGCCGACCGGCTCCGCGGTGTAGCTCACCTTCATGATGACCGTGTTGTTGCTCGGATCGATGTGAATGTACTGATGGTGAAGCCCAAGTGCCGCATAGGCATCGGAATCCGGGTAGGTCCACCATTGATACTGATATCCCGTCGATTCGTTCGGCGCGGTCGGCTCATATCCCTCATCCGGAACAGTTGCTTCCTTTACCCACTCGGCCGGCACCACCTGCTTGCCGTTTGCCATGCCGCCGTTCAGGAACATCAGGCCGAAACGTGCGTGATCGCGCGCCGTGGCGGCCAAGCCGGCTCCAAAGAATTCGCGGCCGACCGAGTCAGGCCCGTCCATGATCCAATAGGCGTCGTTTTCCATGCCCGCCGGCCGCCACAACTTCTCCGACATGTATTCCGACCCGGTCTTGCCGACCGCCCTCTCAAGGATGCAGCCGAGGACACTGGTGTCGAGCGTCGCATAGTTAAACGCGGCGCCGGGGGCGTTCGCTCCTGGCCGGGACTCGTTCGCCGCGTAGTCGCACCAGCGATAACGGTAAGCGACCAGCGAATTGTCGTGCACCTGGGTCAACTGCGTTTCGCTGCCGAACTGGTAGACTTCGAGCCATTCGACGCCCGAGCGCATGCGCAGCAAGTCACGAATGGTCGGACCGTCATAGCCCGAGCCAACCATCTCCGGCAGATAGTCGGTCACCTTGTCGTCGAGGCTCCGGATGGCGCCATCCGACAATGCGAACCCGATCAGCGTGGACACGTAGGACTTGGCTACCGAAAATGTCAGGAATCGCGTGTTCTCGTCACTGCCGTTTCGATAGGTTTCATAGACGATCTTGCCGTCCTTGATGACGACCAGGGCGTTCGTGGACGTAGCTTCGAGGGCCTCCTCGAGACTGAGCGTCTCACCCTTGATCGAATACTCACCCTCCAGCGATACCGGCTCGGAGGGCAGGGTCCAAACCTCTTCGCCTGCCTCGACGGTGCGGCTCGCGAACATCTGATCCATGTGCTGGAACGTCATGAAGTTGAGGTTCGCGTCGAACATGTGCGCCCGCCCCGTGATCATGGTCGGCGTGACCCAGCGGGAATCATCCTGCGCAAGAGCCTGGGAAAACGGAATGCAACCCGCAATGGCCAAAGCCAAGGCGTGCGGACGCTTCGTAAGTAGAGATTTCAACATAAAGGTTCCTCCCTCGTTGGACTGGCCCGGAATGGCCGGTATCGCCTCATCGAGGTTGCCAACCGACCTGTGAGCCTGCCGTTTCATCGATTGTAATCGAATGTGACCATTGGTAACATTACTGACGGAACCGGACCGGTCAAGAGCGTTGGTTGAGGAGAAGTCGGCGATCGTTTAATGGGCCAAGCGGGAAATGCGAGCAGCAAGAGCGGTGGTTGATGATGAGCCCGGGTCCGAATTCCGGAAAGAAGAGCGGATATCACCACAAGGACCTGCGCAATGCGCTCCAGGATGTGGCGCTGCGCTTCATCGCGGAGCGGAACGGGCCCGCATTCTCCTTGCGCGAACTCGGCGTCGCGATCGGGGTTTCCCACACGGCGGTCTATCGGCATTTCGCCGACAGGGCTGCCCTGCTGGAAGCTCTTACCGAGTGGGGTTTCAGTGAGTTGCACAGGTACCAGACGGTCGAACTGGCAAAAGCCGGATCAGACCCACTGATGCGACTTCGTGCGTTGGGCGATGCCTATATCCGCTTCGCCCAGGAAAACCAGGGCGCTTTCTGGCTGATGTTCGGAAGCCGAGGGGAAGAATTCGATCACGCGAAGGCGCGACCGAACATCAACCAGGAAGCCCACCAAGCGCTCATCGATACGATCGTGGCATGCCAACGCGCAGGCATCATCATCCCCGGTGATCCCCACATGATCGCCGGCTACCTGATCATGGCACCCCATGGGTTCGCATGTTATTCAAATCAGGATCGTGAGATGGTCGGGGTCTCCAATGAAATGATGCCGGCCAGCAGGTTGGCGGAAATCGCCTTGATTCCGGTGATGACCAATCCGCCCTCGCCGAGTGAGATCGCCTCGCGCTACTTCGCGAAATCGAATGTCCCGGAGGATTAGTCGGCGATATCGGTCTGGCCGTTCCCAATGATAGCGATCGGGTTTTGATGCCGGACACTGCCGGTCGGATTTCGGTTCCATATCGGCCGATCATCGCAGGCGGGATGTGTCTGCGCTTTTCGTGACAAAGCACGGGCTGGCGAGCGGACGACCAGCCATGCCGAATACCGAGGCAGTTCGCGAAAGCTCCGCTCATCCTCTCGCACTTGACCTCCGCATCCTCTCCGCTGTATTTCTCCGCCCCATGAACACGCCGCGCGCCCATAATCGCATTGCTTCTGCCGTCTCCGGTGGAATGCTCCCGCGCGTCCTGCCGCTTCTTCTTATCGGCGGTTGCCGGGTCCTTTGAGGGGCGCCCGGCGGCCGGTTCGGCCTGTCGGCTTCAGCTCCTCTCCCAAACCTTTACAAGCCAATCCGATTGCCCCAAGAGGGCTTCGCCTCGCCCGCCATCCCTAGAAACACGGCACGCGAGACGCGAACAGGACGAGAGAAGAAGACGCGATGACTGTTCACGCCGAACCCAAAGCCGCCGCCGGCACTGCCGCCATTTCGCGCGGCATGCCTGAAGCCTCGAAGAAATACCGACCCTATCCGCCGGTCGATTTGCCGGACCGGACCTGGCCGTCCAGGACTATCGACAAGGCGCCGATCTGGTGCTCGGTCGACCTGCGCGACGGCAACCAGGCGCTGATCGACCCGATGGGGCCGGAGCGCAAGACGCGCATGTTCAAGCTGCTGCTCGAAATGGGCTTCAAGGAAATCGAGATCGGCTTCCCGTCGGCCTCGCAGACCGATTTCGACTTCGCGCGCTGGTGCGTCGAGGAAGGCAATGTTCCTGACGACGTGTCCTTGCAGGTCCTGGTGCAGTGCCGGCCGGAGCTGATCACGCGGACCTTCGAGGCGCTGGAGGGGACGCATCGGCCGATCGTGCATTTCTACAATTCGACCAGCGAGTTGCAGCGGCGCGTGGTCTTCAACAAGGATGTCGAGGGGGTCAAGACGATCGCCACCGACGCGGCCAAGATGATCATGGACATGGCAGCGAAGGCCGGCGGCGGTTATCGCTTCCAATATTCGCCGGAGAGTTTCACCGGCACGGAATTGCCGGTGGCGCTGGAAATCTGCAACGCGGTGATCGAGATCGTGAAGCCGACGCCGGACAACAAGCTGATCATCAATCTGCCGGCGACGGTGGAGATGTCGACGCCGAACATCCATGCCGACCAGATCGAGTGGATGTGCCGCAATCTCGACCAGCGCGAGAACCTGATCGTTAGCTTGCATCCGCATAACGACCGCGGCACCGGCATCGCGGCGACGGAACTGGGGCTGATGGCCGGCGCCGACCGGGTCGAGGGCACGCTGTTCGGCAATGGCGAGCGGACCGGCAATGTCGACGTGGTGACGCTGGCGCTCAACATGTTCACGCAGGGTCTGGACCCCAAGCTCGACGTGCATGACATCAACCAAGTGCGCGACGTCTACGAGCACTGCAACCAGCTGGCGATCCCGGAACGCCATCCCTATGTGGGCGAACTGGTCTATACGGCGTTTTCCGGCTCGCACCAGGATGCGATCAACAAGGGCATGAAGGCGATCCGCGAGCACAAGCAGGATCTCTGGGAAGTGCCCTATCTGCCGATCGACCCAGCCGATGTCGGCCGCACATACGAGGCGATCATCCGGATCAACTCGCAGTCGGGCAAGGGCGGCATCGCCTATATTCTCGAGGCCGATCACGGGCTGCATCTGCCGCGCGCACTGCAGGTGGAATTCCGCGACGTGATCCAGAAGATCACCGATCGCGAAGGCAAGGAACTGACCTCGGACCGCATCCACAAGGAGTTCCTCGCCACCTATGTCGATATTCCGAACCGGCGCATGCGTTTCGTCAGCCACACCACGGCTGCGGAAGGCGACGGCAGCGACATGCGCAAGGTCGAGGCGACGATCGTCGACGGCAACGAGAAGGTGACGATCCATGGCCGGGGCACCGGCCCGATCGACGGCTTCCTCGACGCGCTGTCGCGGCATCTCGGCCAAAAGGTGTCGGTGATCGACTATGCGGAGCATTCGCTGCAGCGCGGTTCGGATGCTGCGGCGATTTGCTACATGGAAATCGATATCGACGGGGAGCGCGTGTTCGGCGCGGCGATCAACAAGAATATCGTCGCGGCCTCGCTCGATGCGATCATCTCGGCGGTGAACCGGAAACTCGCCGCGGGATAAGACATTTTGACGGCTGGCGGGCGGGCCGGAGGGAGCGCCCGCCGGTCCTTCACGCGGGTTCGATCCTGCGGTTCGGCGCAGTCTTGTCGGGTATTCGATACGAATATTGATAGACTTTGGGTTGAGATTGAAGTGTCATTCCCCTGTGAAATGTTGTAGTCGATAACTTCCGTACGGTCACCGCAAGACGACGAGGCCCATGAAGAACGACGATGCCCGGTTGCAGATCCCGGGCAGCCCGGAACCGGAACGTTTCGACCCCGCCGTCATTCGTGCGGAGCTCGACCGGATTCTTCATAGCGACACCTTCGCCCGCTCGGAGCGGTCGCGCGAGCTTCTGAACTATGTCATCGAACGGGACCTGCACGGCGAGGCCGATCGGCTGAAGGGCTTCGCGATCGCGCTCGACGTATTCGACCGGGCCGACAGTTTCGATCCCTCCACCGACGCCGTGGTGCGTGTGCAAGCCGGGCGGCTGCGCGATCTCCTGGACAGTTATTATTCGGGCGAGGGGTTGTGCGACGCAATCCGCATCTCGATCCCGCGCGGCTCCTATGTACCGGCTTATGAGCGCATACAGCCGGCGGTGGAAGTTCCCGCCAGCGGGCAGGACCTGCCGCCTGCCGGCCCGTCCGCCGAGGCGCCGGACCAGACCGCGGCCCGTGGGCTGATCGGGCAGATCGTCACGCAGGGCCGGACAGGCTTGCGGCGCAAGCTCTATCTCGACATGCGGCTGATCTGGCTGGCGCTTTCGCTGATCATCGTCCTGCTCGGCGTCAATATCTGGCTGCTCGTCGATGACGGCGCCGAAAGGCCGGCCACGGTGGCGATCGCCTCGATGACGGGGCGGCCGGAGGCCCGGCCCGTGATGACATCGCCGAGCGTCTATCTGCCGTCGGTCTCGATCACGTCCGACATCGACGGCCCGCTGCGGTTGGCGCTGGAGGATGCGATCCCGCGTTTCGGCAGCGTCGTCTACCGGACCGACCGCTCGTCGACGCTCGACGAGCCGCTGGCCGATTTCTACCTGCGCGCGGTGCCGGCCGGGCTGAGTTCGATGAACATCCAGCTCTATCATCGCGAAAGCGGCATATTGATCGCAACTGACCAGGTTCCCGGCGGCCTCGACGCCGCGGCGCTGAACCAGCACGTTTCGCGCATCACCAGCAGGTTCCTGCCGGTCGGCGGCGTCATCTACGCTTTCCTGGAGACCGAGAACCGGCTCAATCCGCTGACGCAGTGCCTTGTGCTGGCGTCGGCCTATTTCAACAAGCAGGATGCGCAGCGCCACCACGACGCCTATCAATGCGCCGAGGAACTGCTTGCACAAGGGCTGAACTCTGCGCTGGTCTTCGCCAATCTGGCCTCCCTCACCGCAGAGGTGATTACCGATGACTACAGCTATCCGCCCGATGCCGGATTCGACAAGGCGATCGCCTATGGCAGGCGGGCCGTCGAACTCGCGCCCGGGTCCTCGCAGGCCCAGAGATCGCTGAGCTGGGCGCTGCAGGCGGCCGGTGAGACCGAACCGGCGCTCGACGTGATCCGCGAAGCCCATGCGCTCAACCCGTATGATCTGAGCATCGCGGCGAGCTACGGCAATGCGCTCATCGCCGCAGGCGATTTCGAGAAGGCGGTCACGATCATGGAGCGGACCACCCAGGCGTCGCCGGTGCATCCGACATGGTGGGACTTCGCCACCTTCGTCGCCGCCTTCGAGACGGGACGCTACGATCTCGTGTCGCTCAGCAGCCGCAACCTGGTCGGGCACGAGCGCACGCATTATTGCGCGGCGCGGCTGATCGCCGCCGATCTCGAGGGCGACACCCAGTTGCGCGACGAGATGCTGGCGGAAATAACCAAGAGCGGCGGGCATTTCTTCCGCGACCCGCTGGCCTTCTATCGGCGCATCATGCCTGAAGCCGCAGCGGAGAAGCTGGTTTCGGCCCTGCGCGACGCCGGGCTGCCCATCGCGCCGGCGCATGAAGGCTGATCCGGAGACGTCCGCGGGCGCTGCGGTGCTGGCCCTCCGCGAAGCCGGGCGGCCGGATGGCGAGCCGCTGGTATTGCTGCACGGTTTCGGCGGATCGGGGCACACATTCGACCCTTTGCTGGACGATCTGGGCGACAGGCGCGTCATCCTGCCGGACCTGCCGGGGCAGGGACGGTCTTTCGATGCATCCGGTTCGCGCCACCCGAAGGCGGGTGCCGACGCGGTGCTGGCGACGCTCGACGCGATCGGCTGCACGGAGTTCCATCTTGGCGGGTTCTCGATGGGCGGGGCGGTTGCCTGTCTCATCGCCCTGAAGGCGCCGGAGCGGGTGAAATCGCTGTCCCTGCTTGCGCCGGGCGGTTTCGGCACAGACATCGCGGCCGACACGCTGCGGCTCTTCGCGGCCGCCCGCGAGAAAACGGCGATCAGCGCCGCGCTGTCGCGGATGGTTGCGCCGGGCACGGCGCCGCCGGTAGAAGACGTGGCGGCGCTGGTGCGCGAGCGGGCAAATGATGCGCTGGTGGCCGAGCTGACAGCCATAGCCCTGATGATCACGCGCGACGGAAAGCAGGGCGAAATCCCGCGCGCCGTCCTCGAGGGGATCGCCTGTCCGGTGCATGTGCTGTGGGGAACGGCGGATCCGGTGCTGCCGGTTGCGCAAAGCCGCGACCTGCCGCCACATTTCCGGCTCCGGCTCGTCGAAGGGGCCGGCCACATGCTGGTCCACGAGGCGACCGGCGCGGTGCTGGAAACGCTCGCCGCCGCGAAAGCCCACTCTCTCTGCCGCTGACGCAGGATCGCCGTGGGTGCGTTGCAAAAAGAGTCGCTTCGCGGCGCGATTATTGTTAACAAATCATGAACACGACCCCTTTCGGAGCAGTGCATGAGTCACGATCGGGACACACCTGACCATCCAGTCACCAACAGACTGGTCGATGCCGTACGGCAAATGCGGATCGCCGCCGCCGACCGCGGCGACGTGGTGGTCGAGCTGCGCGAGGCCACGCGCACCCGGCTACAACTGCTGGCGGAAGACCTGCAGGAGGTTATCTCCGACATACCGGCCGATGACGAGCGCTTCGATTTCGCGTTGACCTCCGGCCTGCAGCCGCGTTTCTGGATCGACGCCACCGCGCATGTGATGATGGCGCCGGACCGGCGCACCTACCGTTTCGTGCGCGACACGCAACTCGGCCGCACGGTGCTGGCGGAATCCGACGATCGCGCCGTCATCGCCGACCGGATCGTCGCCTATGTGGCGATGCGGATCCATGAGCGCGAGATCGCGCTGGCCGGCGAGGTGACCTCCTATCGCGAGACGGAGCCGCGGCGGCCGCAACCGCCGCTACGCGCCAAGGAGCCCGTACGGCACGACGACGGTCCGCTGGAGCGGATCAGCGAGGCGCTCGAAGCATTGCGGCAGGAGGCGGCGCAGCACGGCCGCGCCGAAAGCCGGACCGCGCCTGCCGCGCCGGAGCCTGCGAAACGCAAGGAAGAAGAGACGCCGGCAAGGCCCGCGCCCGTTGCGGAACCGAAAGCTGCCGCTCCGGCAGCCATACCCACACCTTCGCCTGGCCCCGTTGCTGCCCCGAAATCGGCGATCGGGCAGGCGCAGTCGATCGCCAATGCGGTCGTCTGGGTGCTGCTCGGCATGGTGATCGGGGCCGGCGCGCTTCTGCTCGCCTTCCAGAATCTGTTGATTCAGCGCTAGCTGATACGGCCCATCAAAAGGCGGCAGCCTTATAGACGATCCACCCGGTCAGGGCGGCCGCCAGGATCCAGATCGACACGACCGCGAAGGCGGCTGCGCGGCTGGTAGGCCGCTGGTCGATCTTTTCGGCACGGTTACGGCAATCCTCGATCACGTCCGGCGGGATCAGGCGCATGGCGATCCACAGGCCGAGCGGGACCAGCAGAAGATCGTCGAGATAGCCGATGACCGGAATGAAGTCCGGGACGAGGTCGATGGGCGACAGCGCATAGGCCACGACCATGGCCGCGAAGGCCTTTGCATACCAGGGCGTTCGCGGATCGCGCGCGGCCAGATAGAGCGCGAGAGTATCGCGCTTGAGCGCCCTGGCCCAGCGTTTGAGGCGATCCATCATCCGGACAGTTTACCGGAAACCGGCCGGGCCGGCTTCAGGTATAAAGCTCCCGGCAGTCGGTGACGGCGACACCGCCGACCTTGCCGGTCAGGGAATGTTCTTCCAGAAGGCAGCGCCAGTTGCCCTTTTCGCCGTCGACCGTGAACAGGTTGAACGCCGCGGCCGGTTTGCGTCCGCCGGGCGCTTCGCCCGCTGCCGGCACGCCGATGACCGGGACCGTGGTTCCGCCCGGGCCGGCTATCGTATTTCGTTGCGGCAGATGGGTGTGGCCGTGCAGGACCAGTTCGGCGCCGTTGTCGCGAATGACCGACTGGAACAGGCGGATGCCGTAGAGACGCTTTTGCGGCGTGGCGGCGTGGCGCACGGGCGGGTGGTGGATAAGCACGACGCGGAACAACCCGTCCTCGCCGGCTTGCCGAAGGACCGTGGCCAATCCATTGGCCTGACGGCGAGAGAAGATGCCCGAGGCGAAGAACGGCGCCGTTGCGACCGCGCTGTTGACGCCGATCACGGCGATTGGACCGCGCCGCCTCAGATAAGGAAAGCCGTTGCTGGTGACGGGCGCGTCCGGGGCCTCGGTGCTCATATTGTCGCGCCATGCGGCGGAAGCCTTCGAGAGGGCGCCGGGCACATAGGCGTCGTGATTGCCGGGGACGACGCTGACATCGCTGTCGAGCCCGAGGCTTCGCAGCCAGAGCGCGGCATTGGCGATCTCGGCATCGAGGGCGAGGTTGGTCAGGTCGCCGGTGACGGCGATATGGTCCGGCGTTTTCGCCTTCATCGCATTGACGAGGCGGACCAGGGTTTCGCTGTCCATGTGGGCGGCGCGGTTGCGCTTCCAGTTGATGTAGCCGGTGATGCGCTTCGACAGCAGGTCGATGGAGCGCACATCGGGCAGCGGGCTCATGTGAATATCGGAAATATGCGCCAGTTTGTAAGTCATCGCTCTTTCGTAAGGCAGGCTCGGCGGATTACAACAGCTAGTGCCTTTCAGGGTGAGATAGAAGCATTCTGCCGGAGCAGATTTGCCCCGAGATCGAGGGATCTGGCGCGGGCCGTGCCGAGGCACGGTCAAGCCGGAGCCCGAAGGCATCGGGGCAAA
>Ga0070729_10001736_pt1 | contig 31736 bp, 22 predicted proteins | sample tdDd472_FD_66725 | JGI IMG/M metagenome (GOLD analysis project Ga0070729, IMG submission 66725) | Marine sediment microbial communities from the Atlantic coast under amendment with organic carbon and nitrate - tdDd47.2 | ecosystem: Environmental > Aquatic > Marine > Coastal > Sediment | place...
GGCCTTGAAATCGATGTCGTGATTCTGCGGACGTGGCAGGGTGGGGTGCGCTGCGATTTGCGCTTCCCGGGCAAAATCCTTGCGGCGTTTATCAATGATGGTGTGCCCTGGTATGGTTTTTGTGGACAGTTCTTCCATGGTCATGAAAGGGCCGTTCTGCGGATTGCCTGCGGCCTTGATGACCCTGGTCATGGTGTCTTCAATAAGGCGGCTCAGGCTTTTGCGGGAGACTTCCGCTTCCTTAAGATAGTTCTCTGCCCATGAGTCGAGCATCCCTGCCATGGAGGAACGCCAGCCATTGGAGTCAGAAGACCCGCGCCGCAGTTGTGCTGCATAGGTGGTCAGGATACTGCCGATTCGGCGGCTGCGGCTGTGACGCATCTGCTCTTTGCGAAGCGCAGAAACATCTTCCCGTCCCGGTAAAGAGGCCGGAACGTCTTCCATGATACGGGACTGGGCGGGGGAACCCCACATACGCGGTTTGCAGTTTTTAAAGTGCAGGTTCAGCAGATCGTTGAAGCACACATAACAGCGATGATTGATCAGTTTTACCGTGATATCTGTCGGAAGGGGTGTGGTATATGCGGCCTCAAGACATTGTTTTGTTACCAGGCAGTCGTGGCCATTGGCAATCTCCGCCGCAAGCGGGGCAAGGGGTTCCGGTGACAGGTCTGCCACACCCTGATTGATCCATACCTGTTCCGCTTCGATATGTTGCCGTCGCACCTGATAAAAATACAGAATATCATCGGCAAGACCACACTCAATAATTACCGGTCCGGCAAAGGATGTTTCTGCAGATTCAAGAATGCGCACAATCTCATTGAGGTGATGTTCCGCCAGCAAACCTGTTGCCTGTTTGCTTGCCTGCATACGGCGGAACTGGCGGTTGTAATAGGCAATCACCGGAGTATGGTTGCCCGAGTGTATTTCTATGCGCATTTCGTCTGGGCGTTTGCCCACAGGGTTGTATGAGGATGCTGTTACGGCAACCGTGGGGATTTTATGCTCCTGCACCAGTATGGCGCCACCCTGCAGGTCTGTACCGGCATCAATACTGTCGCGATAACTTCGGGCCGCATCGGACTCCAGACTTGCCAGTACCTCTGAAATGGCCTTGCCCAGTTTTTCACTGTTGCTGGCGGGTATATCACCGATGGAGGAGAAAATACCGGGATACATGTTACGGTCATCTTCAAGGGCAAATGAAGAGCGGACGATGAGCCGTGAGATATCGGCCTTTTGTGCATCGACGGAGATGTGTTCAGCAAGCGATTCAAGGCGCTTAACAGCCGCTTCCCCGTTGCCTGAACTGTGCAGCGTCTCAAGCGTACGCCAGGGCAGATACACGCCCCGGGGCACCACAGTTTTCAATGTCTGCAACACAAGGATACCCGCTCCCTTTGGGCCGGTGTCCCTATAGTTGTTGCTGTTGTGCTGGTGATGCAGCGGAAGACAGGGTGCCGTGCGCATGACGTGGCGGTGGTAAAGGTGAAGCCCGATTCGCAGCAGCAATGCAGTCGCAACGGCGAGTATGCCTGCGAGTTGCAAACTGACACCGGCGAAATACAGCCCGGCCCCCGCACACAATGTACATATACATACCAACAGCATTCCGGTGCTATGTGTTCCCCGTGATGTGGGCAAAAAGCCTGTTTTGGGGCTCATGGTGCCGTATCTTTGCTGCTGTATGGTTATGTGTTTTCGGAAAAGCTGTTAGTCCTGCAGCCGGTCAACCGCCGGAGCAACTACTTCCCGGGCCCGCTGGAGGTCTTCGGGGAAGTCGATTTCTATCACCGGTGCATCACCGGTGGGCACCGACATCAGGGCAACCGTATCGGCAATGCGGTCAAGGGCGTATTCAAAGAAGGTGGCAACCTTCTTTTCGGTTTCGCAGGCATATGCCAGGGACTCCACAAACTGAGCAACTGTGTCGCCGCCGAATTTTGCCACGCCGATAAATTCGCCCAGGCATTCTGTGGGGTCGATGGTTTTTGCGATGCGTTTGATCCGACCGTCTTCCACGATGACCTTGACTTCTTCTTCGCCGCAGGCTTTTTCTTCAACCGCCAGGGCGTTGCCGTGGGAGGAATCCTGCAGCATCTGTACCACGCTGTTGGGGATGACCACGTCAGCATTGAAATACAGGAAGCTCTCTGTCAGGTGAGGAGCTGCAAGGTGCAGGGAGTAAATGGTGTTTGTGGTTTCATAGATGGGGTTTTCGATGAACTCGAAAGAGAGGTCATGCTTTTGGGCCAGTTGGGCGCATGCTTCTCGGATTTCTTCCTGACGGTATCCGACCACCATCACAAAGCGACGTACGCCGGTGGAGATAACTGCTTCAACCTGACGGGTCAGAATATTTTTGCCCGCGATATCCAGAAGGCATTTGGGGGTTCCACCGGTGATGTCATCACCAAGTCTGTTACCTTTTCCGGCGGCCAGAATAACGGCCAGGGATGCTGCATTGCTTTGCATAATCGTACTCCTGTCAGGATTTTGCAGAGGATTTATCCAGCATCAGGGCAGAGCGCCCGCGCTGAAGCAATCGTATTAATGCGATTCCGCCGTTGCTGATGCCGAGGAACCACATAAGAATATCAAGCCGGTTGAAGATAATACCAATGCTGATCCAGAAATACATGTCCGGCTCGGCCATGTTGAACATATACAGAAAATTCCACAGCCATCCTTTGATGGTGGTGGGGGAATACCGGTAGGTGTGCGCCCGGGCCTTGCGATCCGGATCAACCTGCAGTTGCATGTAGTGGTTCAGCCAGTAGACGTAGCCGATAAACAGCCGGGAAAAGGCCGCCACGCCCGCCAGCATGAAATACACGGGGTTAGGGTCCTGCCGGTACGCCGCATAGGCCAGGGACATGAACAGAACCGTCCAGAACAATGCATCGGTTGCCTTGTCCAGATAGGCTCCGGCGGCAGAACCGCCGCCCCGGTAGCGGGCAAGGTGTCCGTCCATGGAGTCCACCACGCAGCGGATCTGGATAACCGCCACACCCCAGATCATCAGCATATAATCGGCGCTGAACATCAGGCCGATGCCAACGATACCCAGAACAAAGGCGAACCAGGTCAGCAGATTGGGGGTAATCCAGCGGATGTCCGCGATGGGAAGCAGAAATACATTTGCCAAAGGACGGGCAAAGACCATGGCCCACCATTCGTCATCGCCGGATGACTCAAATGCTTTTTGCAGTTTATTCCACCGTTCGGTAAAGCTACTCACGTCTTGAACCTCCGGTTACAGATGCCATGCGTGGCATATGGCCGCCGCCAAGGCATCTGCTGCGTCCGATTCCGGGGTTTCCTCCAGTTTCAGAAGCATTTTTACCATGTCCTGCATTTGTCCTTTGGACGCCCTGCCGTATCCGGTGATGCTTTGCTTGATCACTGTGGGGGGATACTGAGCTACGTCCATATTTTGCATGCAGGCTGTTAACATTGCGGCACCACGGATCTCTCCCAGACGAAGCGCTGATTTTGCGTTGGTGGCAAAAAAGGCTTCCTCAATGGATAAAATCGTCGGCCGGTGCTGTTGTATAATCGCCGTCAGCTCGTCGCTTATATGCTTGAGCTTAAATGCAAAATTCAGGCCCCGCTTTGGGCGTATAACGCCGTAGGCGAGGGCCTGAAGTAGTTGCCCGTCTTTGCGCAGAACCGCATAGCCGTTTGCCTGGCTGCCCGGATCCACGCCGAGTATGGTTATTGCAGACATCAGTCCTGGTTGGCAATGCGCTCCATTTCGGCGTCATCGATGTCGTAGTTCGCCGAAACTGTTTGCACGTCATCCAGATCGTCAATGTAGTCGATCAGGCGCATGACCTGCTCGGCTACTTTGCCTTCGATCTGCACCGTCAGGCTGGGAACGCGGTCCACGCTGGAGGATTCCACTTTGAATTCTGCGGTTTCCAGTGCTTCGGCCACTTCGTTGACCTTGTTGGACTCGGTATAGATGGTGGCTGCACCGTCTTCCAGGGTCATGTCTTCGAAACCGTCGATTTCCAGCACGGTTTCCATCAGGGTGTCTTCGTCAAGGTTGTCACCGGTGACGAGCACAACGCCCTTGCGGTCAAACTGATGCAGAACGCTGCCGGCGGTGCCCAGTTTTCCGTTATATTTGGAAAGCATGTGCTTCACTTCGGCAGTGGTGCGGTTGCGGTTGTCCGTCAGGCAGTCGATGACCATGGCGACGCCGCCGGGGGCATAGCCTTCAAATACGATTTCTTCGTATTCAACGCCTTCGAGTTCGCCGGTGCCGCGTTTGATGGCGCGGTCGACGTTATCGCTGGGCATTGAGGCGCCGCGGGCGTTGGAGATGGCGGTACGCAGACGGGGATTGGATTTGGGATCGCCGCCGCCGATACGGGCTGCAATAGTCAATTCACGAATGATTTTCGTAAAGATTTTGCTGCGTTTGGCATCCTGTGCGCCTTTGCGGTGCTTGATTGTGCTCCATTTATTATGACCGGACATTGCTCCTCCTTACTAAAAGGCTACTTCTGTATCTTTTGAAAAGGTTAATAAAGACCTTTTGCGTATTATTACCCTAGCGGTCCTTTCTTAGCATTACCCACGGCGTTTGGCAAGTAGGAAGCAGGGATAATGTGTCGGTTTTTCCCCCTCTGGAGAGTCATTATTTCAGCAATTCCGTGCCGGAAAACTCACGGTCAAGGCGGAATTGTTCCAATACCATCTGATCATCATCGCCCAGGCTGCCATGCAGCCAGCGTGTCATGAGCTTTCCGATGCCGGGACCAAGCATGTATCCCTGCCCGCACATGCCCGCAGCATGGTACATACCATTCATGTTGGGATCAGCATCTATAAAGGGTTGTCCGTCCGGGGTATTGGGGTACAAACCGCGCCATACCCGGCGAACTTTTGCCCGGCCAAGCCGGGGCAGCAGGTTGATCATCCTACGGGAGACCAATGGCAGAAATTCCGATGTGGACCGGCTGTCGGTGCCGTTGATCGGGGGGTCCGGGGTCAAACAGAACACCACCTGCCCGATTTCGTTCTGATAAAAATACACATTTGCACTGCCCTGACCCTTGCGGATGTCCACAACCATGGGATCAAAGAAATGCCCCAAAGGTTCGGTAATGCCCGCTTCGTGGGTGTCGGGTAAAATAGGCAGGTCGGTGCCCGCCAGTTTGGCGATGGCTTCCGCACCCACACCGGCGGCGTTGATGACCGCCTTGCAACCATAGGTGTCTTTATCGGTTTTTACAGCGGTGACGGCTCCGTCTTCGGTATTAAAACCGGTGACCATTTCGTCAAAGCGGAAGTCTACCCCGGCGGCAATGGATTCAGCCAAAAAGGCTGCATTGGAATCTATGGTGGAGGCATAGCCGTCCTTAGGCGAGTAAGTGCCGCCAAGCAGGTCATTGGCCTCAAGTCCCGGTACCAGTTCCCGGCATTGCGAGGGATCGATCCATTCGATTTCAAGGCCCTGGGCCTGCTGGATTTTAAGGGTTTCCCGGAGAATGCCTTCTTCACGTTCACCGTAGGCCGGGAAAAAATAGCCGCCCTGTTTCCAGTGAATGGGACGTCCGGTTTCTTCGGTGAAGTTTTTGAAGATGGTCCGTGATTCCATGGTAAGGCGTATTTTCGCCGGGTCGGAATGGGTGGCCCGCACGCCGCCGATGGCACGTTTTGCCTCACCTTGTCCTGCGGTGTGACGGCGGTCGATCACCAGTACCGAAAGCCCGCTTTGGGCGGTGTACATGGCGGTGGGCACGCCGACGCTGCCAGCGCCGATAATAATCAAATCCCAGGTTTTCATGGCTTATTCCCCCTTTGATCCTTCGGTATCCATACCGGCAAACAGGGCAATGGGTGTTTCAAAAATCAGGGGCCGGGGACGGCTGCTGCCATCCACTGCCGGGTCGAGTCCCTCTTCCTTTAGAATACGGCGGATATTGTCGCCGCATGTAGAACCTCCACAGCTTCCCATGCCTGCCCGGATACCTTTGAGCAGGTTGATGTCCGTCAGTCCGTCGCGGATGGCCTGCCGGATTTCTCCGGCGCTGACCCGTTCACACAGGCAGACAATGGCGTCGTCCGGGGTGTGTTGAGGCAAACGGGGTTCGGGCAACTGTTGCAACACTGCCTCGGTGTCCTGTACACGGATACCCGCCACCAGATGAGCCTGATCCGGTTCTACCGCCAGAGTTAACAGCAGACGGCGGTCCTGCCATTTCTTATCCTTGATGGTCAGCACTTTGCCGGTGCCAACCGGTTCGCCCAGAGCATCCATCAGGGGAACCTCATCACCTGGCTGTGGCGGATTGAGCAGTTCAAAGGGTACGGTAACCCGGGCAAAGCCTTCCTCGGCCACCTTTCGTTTATCCACCAGGGTGATGGCAAGCGCCGGGCAGGCGGCAACGCACTTGGTGCAGGCAGTGCATTCTCCATCAAATACCGGGGTATCCAGAATGGAACCGGTGCGCCCCTGCAATTTGATGCTGTGTTTGGGACATGCCGCAGAACAGGGATCACAGGGGATTTCCTGATGGCAGTGCAGCATGGGGAATACATCGCCTTCAGGTACCGGTGGCGGGGTGCGCATGTCGCCGGGGCGGGCCCGCAGAATGCCGATCATCTCCGGCCATTGCTCTGCTTCACGGGCCAGTTCTTCGGGAACGGGTTTGTCGATAATGCCAAGGGCTTCCATGCCAGTCTGGCGTCCGCTGAACATGGCGGCGCTGGCTTCGGCGATTTCCTGAGCATCACCGGCGGACAGCACCGGAATATCGGATTCCTGCGCCTGCCGATGGAGTTCGTCAATGGGATTCAGGCCTACGGCAACCAGAATGGTGTCCACCGGGAAACTGCGTTCCGTACCCAGAATCGGTTTGAAGTTCTCGTCCAGTTTGGCAATGGTGACGCTTTCCACTTTTTCCTCGCCATGGGCGCAGATGGCTCCGTGCCCCAGGAACAGCGGCACCCCAAGCCGGGCGATTTTATCAGCATGCACCTGATAGCCGCCGACTTGCGGCATGGCTTCCGCCAGACCCACAACGTCCATGCCCGCCTGAAGGGCATGGTAGGCGGCGATAAGCCCAACGTTTCCGCCGCCCACGATAAACAGGCGTTTGGTACAGGAAACAAGGTCGCGGTTTACCAGAGTCTGGAAAGCTCCGGCTCCGAACACGCCGGGAAGATCAAAGCCCTCAATGGGCAGGGTCTTCTCACGGGCTCCGGTGGCCACAATCAGCACACCGGGCTCTACATTGATGTAGCGGTTATTGTGTTCAACCACGCCCACAATATTGTCAGAAAACACACCCACCGCCACGCTTTCCAGCATGATATCCACGTTGGGCATGTCATTGATCTGATCCAGCATTTTTGTGGCGATATCAATGCCACGGGTTCCGGCGTAGCAGTCTTTTACCGAGCCGAAAAAGTTGTGGGTTTGCAACACCAGTTTGCCACCGGCACGGTCTTTGTCGTCAACCACCAGCACGTTGGCTCCGGCCTGGCCCAGTACCGCCGCAGCGCCAAGACCCGCAGGACCCGCACCGATTATGAGGGCATCCACTTTGCGGCGTTCGATGTTCTTGTACGTCGGTGCTTCGCCGTCTGCGGTTTCCCGGGGAGCGGCGAGGGTTTCCAGCGGTTCAACTTTCATGCCTTCCCGCAGGGGGGTGACGCAGCCCTTGAGGGCTTCGCCGTCTATCAGCAACATGCATTTGGAGCACTGCCCATTGGCGCAAAACAGCGACTGCGGCGCATTGTCTTTATAATGCCTGCTGAAAGTCCAGATGTCATTGGCAACAAGGGCGCTGGTGACAGGTTCTCCCTCAATGCCTTGCAATTGCTGTCCCTGGAAGGTGAAGGTCACCATGCGGCCTTCGGTATTTTTCAGGATAGGATGGGATGTGATGTGACCCATGCCGGAAACCTCCTATGGTGAATAATCGACCGGTCCCAAGAGGACCGGAGACAGTCAGGATGTCTGACCGCAACACAGTATAGCACTATTGAAAATAGCGAAAAATAAAAAAAAGAAAAGCATCTGTCTTGTTAAAGTAATAGATAAACAGCAAAAAGATGCTGTTTTGACAGCAGTGCGTCTCTATCGGGACAGGTTTCGGGGAGTATCATAGGCGCAACGAAACCCTGTAGCATTACTGGCTTTATCGGGTTTTCGTCGGGCGCGGTGCCAGGCGGTGAGTTCGCTGTGGGTGCTGCTTAGCCAGCTTCCACCCCGAATCACCCGAAGGGTTCCTGCCTCCGGTCCCTGGGGAGCGGTGCCTTCCTTTCGGAAGCGATAGGCGTCCGGCTGATACCAGTCCGCCACCCATTCCCATACATTTCCCGACATATCCATAAGTCCGAAGGGGCTTTGCCCCTGCGGAAACATGCCGGTATTCCATATGCTGTCTGTACCGCAGCCATCCCGTCTTTTGCTGTCCTGCATAAGCGAAAACACGGCACGATCACAGTCTGGCAGTGTATTGCCCCAAGGGTATACACGTTGATCGCTGCCCCGGGCGGCGGCTTCCCATTCCGCTTCGGAAGGTAGTCTGCCGTTTCTGAATGCACAGTATTCCCGGGCCTGATTCCAGGTAACGCAGTTGACGGGCTTCAACATGCCGTTGGGCATGCCCCAACTGCAATACTGGTCCTTGCTGTGTGATACGGGGGCAGTGCAGGCTCCCGCAAGAACACATACCGCATATGCCAGTGCCGGAACTTCGGTCTTGTCCATATAAAAGGAGGGCAGGGTAACGGTATGCCGGGGTTGACTGTCTGCGGCTCCCGTTGCAGAGCCCTGGGGATATGTGCCTGCGGGGATATTGACGTTCCAGGGAACGATACCCAGATAAATGTCTGTCCGGGCCGGGGCGTCCAGAATACGGGGAAGCGGAATAAACAGATCGTCTGCGGCGGTATCATCTGTATCTGGTTGTGGCGATGGCGGAAGCAGGCCGTCGGCAATCATGGCTTGAAAACGTGTGGCGATAATGGCCCATGCCGCCTTTTGTCTGATATCGCTCCAGTGTGGGGCGCAACGCACATGTTGTGTGAATACACGGTCCTGTCTGATAAGCGTTGCCCACAGGTCTATGCTTGTTCCTGTTTGGGATTGCAGGGCTTTCAGGTGCAGACTTTGCGTAACGCCGAGTTTTGCCAGTTGCTCCGCAAGGCACGGGAGCTTATCGTCGCATATGCTCAGGCTGTTTTGTCCGTCCGGTGTGGTAACCCCGTCGACCATGATAACGCCGGGGTTCAGATCGTTGAGCAGTTCCGCTGCAAACATACGGAGTCCCGCCGCGGGAAACGTATCTATAGTGGTAGATACCGGCAGGACATAATGCACGGTCCAGCGTCCGTCTTCCGCAGCAATTGTGGCGGTAAGCATGGCACAGATGTACAGCATGCTAATGATACATATCCGTCGCATCAGAATATTGACTCTCCATGGAGGGCAAAGTACACTGTTCACTCAGGTCGTATCATGTTTGAACGTTTATGACAAGAGAGCAGTGGACCGCCTTATGAGCGATGAACATAGTAAAGATCCTTCCGGTAACAGCCCGGAACAGTCTGATAATACCAACACAGCGGCAGATGTCCCCCACGCTGAAAAGCCCGCCGACAAGCCCGCTGAGGCCGAAACACCTGTAACGGATGTAACGGAAAACAGTGCCGCAGAGAATACGGCGGAGAATGCGGATAAAGAATCCGGGGCTTCGGACACAAAAGAAGCTGACCCGGAACCCCCTAAAGAAGCCGTTACAGTGGAACCCCCAAAATCCGGTGACAAGCCAAAAGAGCAGGAAACCCCTGCGGAAGCTGAACAGAAAACCGCTGGGGAAGTGGAACAGAAGCCGGATCCAAAGCCGGTTGTCCCGCAAAATGCCCCGGAAGTTATTTTTATTATGGCCCGGGATCCCTTTTTTGCCGCCCGGCTGACCCCGGTGGCCCGGTCCATTCATGTACCTTTGAAGGTTATCAGCGATCTGGGCCTTCTGCGGCTGGAAACCGCCGATAAAAAACGCTGGCGTCTGGTCATTGAAGCCAAAACCTTCCAGCGCTATCGCGATATGCTACAGCAACTGGCCGAAGATTTTCCATCTGATGGCATTAACGCCATTGTGGTGGGCAAGCGTCAGGTCATCGAAATGATTAACGGGGAAATGGATCTGCCGGATAATATTCTGGTTATCGACACCCCCATATTTATCAGTTGTATGGATGAGATTATTGTGCATGGCCGTGTGCCGGACACCCGTCCCGGACCGGAATACCTGCAGTCTCTCAGTGTGGAGAGCGAAGATCCGCGCCTTAAAAATGATCGGCCGCAGCAAGGCGGACAGAACCGTCAACACAATGGTGGTGGCAAGGGTAAGAAGAAATCCCGTCCGCAAAAGGATCGCGGCGGTAACGACTCCCGCAATGACTCCAGGGGGCCACGGAACAGGGACGCGGACCGGAAAAAGAACGACGGACGCACACCCCGGCCCGATAACAGTGCTGCCAGGGATGTGAAAAATGAGGCGGATACACCGAAGCCCGTCGTGCCCGCATCATCTGATGTAAAGGATGCAAAGCCGGAGCCCCGGCAAAACCCGGAAAAACCGGATACTCCAACGGACTGAAAACGGTTCCCTCATATAGTAATGGATAACAGGGGGGCTATTTTTTGTTGCCGTGGGCCTGACGCAGCTTGTCCAAAAAGAAGAAAAAGCGCAGGTCGTCGCCGGTGCGGAACTGGATAAACTCCACACCGAATCCCGGGGGAGGACCGCCTTCAAAGGATTGCTCCGGCCGCATGACAAACACCACCCGGGCCTTGACGCCAATAGCTTCGCCGATACCCGGGATAACCAACTCAAGGTTGATTTCCGTCATCTCATCCAGAGGCTTGGAGGTCTTGATAAACAGGCCGCCGGAGGAAATGTTGGCGGTGTATTCGTGGTAAAAGGCTTCCTTGGATTTAAAGGTAACCCTGATGGGTTTGGTCATACGGATGGTGGAGCGCCGTTGTTCCATGACGCTTTCCATCTGCTGAACAAAGTGAGCATATTGCTCGGCAGCACCGGTGACCCGCAGTCCGCAATCATAATGGCGATCCTGCACCTGTTCGCACCACAGCACCATGGCCTGTACGATCAGTGTCTTTCCCGCCGGAGGTTTTATGGTGACATAGGCTTCGGTATCGATCTGTAGTTCCTGGTCCACCTGCACATACATGCCGTCGATGTCCATCTCGACGGTTCGTCCCTGACCGATAACACGAATGCCCGCTTTTTCCTGCCGTACTTCAACGGGGATTCTAATGATGGTGGTTGATTGTGGGTCTGCCATATGTTTTACTGCTCCGTGTTTGCTGTGACCCTATGATATCACAGTGAGCGCTGTACGCAAGTCGGACAGTGCCCAAATTGAGAAAAAAGCGTATGCAATATTTCCTTGCCTAATAGCGATAAGTGGAGTAAATAGTATTGCTAAGGAACGCTAATATCATGTCCGCAAGGAGGAGAGCGAATGTCTGAAACCGTAGATAAATCCTATGAATTCTATGTTGATGAATCGCGTCCCTGGTTCAATAAAGAATCCGGCTGGCCTGATGAAGTACCCAAAAATATGTATTTTCCCAAAATATCCCTGTCGGATATGCTGCGGGAATCCGCCCGGAAATGGCCCAAAGAAAAAGTGATCTGGTTTCTGGACAAGTTCGTCACCTTTGAAGAACTTGACCGGATGGTGGACAGCTATGCCACGGCCCTGCATCAGCTTGGTATCCGCAAGGGTGACGTTGTGGCCGCCATGCTGCCCAACAGCATCCAGTATGTGGTGAACTACTACGCCTGCGCCCGTATCGGCGCAATCGCCACCGGCGTGAATCCCACCTACAAACCCATGGAAGTCCTGCACCAGCTTAAAACTGTCAACGCACGGATGCTGGTGGTGCTGGATGCCCTGTTTGAAGGCCAGGTAAAGGAAATCATCAAGGAGTCCCCGGTGGAGTTTTTGGTGGTGACCAATATCGTCGACATGGTTGGTCTGCCCTGGTTTAAGCGCTTTTTAGGCAAAAAACTGGGCAAAATTCCCACCGGCCCCGTACCCGCAGAGGCCCTGCGTTTTGTGGATATGGCAGGCACAAAGCCCAATCCTCCCAAAGTGGAAGTCAACGCCGAAGATATCGCGGTGTATCTCATGACCGGCGGTACCACCGGTGTGCCCAAGGCGGCGGTGCTTACCCATTTGCAGTGCGTGTCCAACGCAGTGCAATCCCGTGCCTGGATTTACAAAACCACCGTTGGGTCCGCCATGGCCGGGGTGATTCCTCTCTTCCATTCCTTTGCCATGACCACGGTGATGAACGTCAGCATTGCCACCGGTGCGTGGATGATGCTTTTCCCCAAACCGCCCACCACCGAGGAATTCATTGACACCATCATGCGTATCGGTCCCGATGATGGCGTAATGTACGCCGGAGCGGAAGTTCTGTTCCAGCGTATGAGTGAATATCCCGGCATCGAGCAGACAGGTGTCAACAAGAAACTGGCCTTGTGCGTGTCCGGCGCAGGTCCGCTGCACCGGCATGTGCAGGAAGCCTTTGAAACCAAAACCGGCGCCCGTCTGGTGGAAGGCTACGGTCTCACCGAGGCAAGCCCCGTGGTCAGCGCCGGTCCCTTCTGGGGTAACCGCAAACTGGGAACCCTTGGCCTGCCTTTCCCGGGAACCGACTGGATCATTATGGATTCGGAGCATTTCGGTCTGGAGAAACCCGTGGTAGCCAATGGCGAGGAGTTTGACGTGGGCAAACATTCCGGTGAACTCTGCGTCGCCGGGCCTCAGGTCATGCAGGGCTACCTCAACCAGCCCGAGGAATCCGCAGAAACCATCAAAGAGTATCAGGGCAAGATGTGGTTGCTTACGGGGGATATCGGCTACATGGATGAATTGGGCCGGGTAACCCTTAACGACCGCAAAAAACAGCTCATCAAATACAAGGGCTACTCCGTGTTCCCCAAAGAGGTTGAGGAACTGGTGGGTAATCACGAAATGGTGACCGAAGTTGCGGTCTCCGGTATTCCCGATAAGGAAACCGGCGAAAAGATCAAGGCCTGGGTGGTGCTGAAGGAAGAACACCGTGGCAGCATCACCGAAGAGGAACTGCTGCAGTGGTGCAAATCAAACATGACGCACTACAAAGTGCCCACCTTTATCGAGTTTATCAACGATCTTCCCAAAAACCTCATTGGCAAGGTGCAACGGCGGGAACTTCAGGAAAAAGATCCCATGTTCAAAAAGTATCACGGCATTGACTAGGCCGAAGCAGCTTTTTACAATGAAGGCCGCACACTGTGTGCGGCCTTTTCTTTTGGGAGACATACCATGCGTGAAGCAATGCTGTACGAAAAACAGGATGACCGTCGGGTGCGCTGCAATTTGTGCGCCCACCGCTGCGTGATTGCCGAAGGGCACAAAGGCAAATGCTCGGTGCGGAAAAACGTGGACGGCGTTTTGTACAGCCTTACCTATGACCGGGTGACTTCCATGGCGGTGGACCCCATAGAAAAAAAGCCCCTGTTCCATGTGCGGCCCGGGTCAGAGAGTTTTTCCCTGGCCACGGTGGGCTGTAATTTTTCCTGCACTTTTTGTCAGAATCACGATTTGTCCCAGTGGGCGAAAGAGCAGGGGAGCGATGCCCTGCCGGGCCGGGCAGTAAGCCCCGCGCAACTGGTGTCCATGGCTCAGCAGGAAGGGTGCGCTTCTATTGCCTTTACCTATTCCGAGCCCACCATATTTTTCGAGCTGGCATACGATACCGCGCAGCTTGCGGTAAAACAGGATATCGCCACCATCTTTGTTACCAACGGCTTCATGACCCCCGAGGCACTTGATACCATTGCCCCCTGTCTGACCGCCGCCAATGTGGATCTGAAAAGTTTCAACGACAAATGGTACCGCAGTGTTGCCGGTGGTCGGCTGCAGCCGGTGCTGGATACCATTGCCGGTATGAAAGAGCGGGGTATTTTTGTAGAGGTGACCACCCTGGTTATCCCCGGAGAAAACGATTCCAATGAGGAACTGCGATCCATTGCAGAGTTTCTGGCGTCGGTTGATCCGCTGATCCCTTGGCATATTTCTGCGTTTCGTCCCATGTACCATATGCAGGACAAGCCTTCCACATCTATGGCTGCCATAGATCGCGCCTATGCCATCGGCGAGGCCGCCGGGCTGAAGTACATCTACCCCGGCAATATTTTTGGTGATCCGAGGGAAAGCACCCGCTGTCATAGCTGTGGACATACTGTTTTGCGACGACAGGGCTATCGCATTACCGATATCAGTCTGAAAGGCGCGGCATGTTCCGCCTGCGGCGCGTCGGTTCCCCTGGTGCTGTAGGGCTGTTTACTGGGCTACTGCCGCTGCTGCGGCGCTGCCGCCAATGGAGAACAGGGTTTTGAGGTCGTCGTCGGTGAACTGCAAACCCGCACCCACAAACCAGTTATCCAACGGATCGGTCAGCAGCTGGTCCATACCGGCGGTGACAAAGAGCTTGTGCTCCCAGAAGGTAAGGTAGGTCTGCACCTTCCAGCGGGGTTTGCCCTCAAGCTGCCAGTCATAGAACTGGGTTTCAACCCGCCACCAGTCATCAAACATGCTTAGCTCCAGGCCCACACCACCGGTGCTTTCGATAAGGCCGAAGTACACCGCCGGAACAAACCATTTATGCAGGCGGAATTCTTTCACATACAGCAGGGTGAGCTTCAGTTCGTACTTGGTTTCCGATTCATATTCCTCGGATACGTTTTCACCGGTAAGATTGCCGTTGGCATCGTAGAGCTTGGTGCGGGTAACGGTGTCGGTATTTTGGGTGTGACCCCAGGCATCACTGACCACACCGGCTACATAGTAATGGTCGCCGCCGGGCCTGAACTGCAGGTAGACGTAGTTTTTTGCGCCGTTGCGCATCGGGTAGTAGTTGGATTCCACATCAAAGCGAAGTTCCAGCTTGTCCACCTTGCTGATGAATGAACGGGCCCGGGAGGTGACATAGCTGATGTCATCGGCAACCGCCGGGTCGTTGATGAGCTTGCCCACGGTGCCCTTGCCGTCCTTGATATTGCCGGAAATGGTGTTGAGGTCCGCCAGCAGCGTGTTGGTACGGTCCATGATACGACCGATTTCTTCGGTGGCCTGACTCAGGTTGTTGATGCCGGTGGTGACCGCCTTTTCCTGGCCTTCCACCATTTTCCGCAAAGAGGCGGAAATGACGTTCATATCTTTAATGATGCTTACCAGGTCGCCCTGTACCTCGCCGGTGACGCCAGCCATGTGGCCGGTGACCCGCTGGGTGTTGGAAATGATATTGCTGACGCCATCGCGGTTGATTTTGATGGTTTCGTTCAGTGCATCGGTGATTTCCGCAAGATTGCCGACAATGCGTTTGAGGTCCGGTTTTGCGCCGTCACCGCCTTCTCCATCGCCTTCAAAGCTGTCCCGCAGGGAAGAGGTGATGACCTTCACGTCATCGGAAATGGCCCCGACTTTGTTGAACAGTTGCTCCATGGACACATAGTCTTCCCCAGTGGTAATAATGCCGCCGTCTTCAAAGGGCGGATTGTTTGGGGTGCCGGGCCAGATTTCCACAAGAGATGTTCCCAGCAGGGACTCCTGAATTTTTTTGGCCCGGGCGTTTGCATACATTTTCAGATCGTCCCGCACACTCATGGTAATGCGGGCACGGTTATTGTCCAAGGCAATAGAGTTGATTTCGCCTACGGGGATACCCGAGACCATGACCTTGGATTTATCCACCAGCCCCTTGGCGTTATCGAAATAAACAACCACGGTTTTGGCTTTGCCGCCGGAGACCGGGCTGTCGGTGGTTTCAAACACCATCATCATAAATAACCCCAGAGCAACCAGGGTAATAAAGCCCACTTTCACCGGTGTAAGAAACTTTGCCATGCTGACTTTCTATATTGTCTCTTTCAAATTTCAAAAAAAAGTGAAACCTGTTATTTACCATTCATACACGAGGCAGGGGACCGGGTCCACTATTTTTTTGTTCCAAGCCCCGGTTTTTCGCCGGAATCACCGTTGTGGATGCCTCCGTCGTCTGCAATCACACCGCCTAGACCTTCCAGATACCGCCGAAAATCCTGTAATACCGACAGGGGAGTGGATGTGCCGCCGATGAGTCCCACATGATCGCCGCTGTGTATCCAGCCTGCTTCGATCTGTTCCGGGCGTTGCAGATACAGGGTGGGAACCCTGCGCTCTGCCAGGCGTCCCAGACCGTGGCTGTTTGAGGAGCGTTTCCCGCCCACCACAATCATGCGGTCAATGCCGCTGTGCAGAAGACGTTCCAGTTCCTTTTGGCGGCTGCGTACCGGAGCGCATATGGTGCTGTGGACTTCCAGTTCCATGTCGCTATGGTTGCGCAGGGCCTGTACGAACTCGTCAAATTCCACAGGGGGCTTGGAGCTTTGGCTGACCACCGCCACCGGTGGGGTTGCCCCGGCAATAGCCCGGGCCATGGCTTCGGGATTGGTACCAGCCAGAATGTTGGGGCGTCCGTCTTTCAGGGCGATACATTCTTCATGGTCCGCATCACCAAACAATACCACGGTGGTGTTGCCGGTTTCGCTGGCATCCACAACTTTGTGGGCCTGGGTCAACGCCGGGCAGGTGGTATCCACCGCAATGCAGCCCTTGGCCGCCAGAATATCCCGCTTGCGCTGCGGCGTACCGTGGGCCCGTAAGATGACCACGGCACCTGCCGGGGCGTCCTCCACCCGGTCGATTGACTTCAGACCGGCCCGGGCAAAGGACGCCAAAGCGGATTCATTATGAATAAGCTGACCCACCGACACCACCGTAACACCGTTGTCACGATGTGCGTCCAGGGCTTCCTGAGCAAGGCGCAGAGCCCGTGTAACGCCGCCGCAATAGCCGTGCTGACGGGCGATGGATACGGTAAAGGTCACGGTGTTATCCTTTTATTTAACGGCCAGAGTCACCATTTTGCCCGGGATGACCTTGGAGAATTTAATCTCCTTGCCTTCGATCCACTTTTGCACCTTGGGGCTTTCCATGGCCAGGGCAATGATGGCGTCGGGCTGCATGTCCGGGGCGATTTCCAGATTCTCGCGGACTTTGCCGTTGATCTGTACCGGCATAGTGATGGTGTCGGTCACCAGCTTGGCCTCGTCATATGTGGGCCAGCCGGAAACCACGGTATAGCCGCTGCGGCCCATGAGTTCGTTCAGCTCGTCGGTGATATGGGGGGCAAAGGGTGACAGCATGGCCACGATGCTTTCCAGCGATTCCCGCAGCACCGCGTTGTCGGCTTCACCGGCGGGCTTGAAGCGGGAAATATCGTTGATCAGCTCCATGTTGGCCGCAATGGCGGTATTGAGCTGCACCCGGTTGATGTCGTCGGTGGCCTTTTTAATGGTGGCGTGGGTTTTGCGGGCCAGGGCCTTTGCGTTCTTGTCCAGGGCGTCAAAGTCGTAGCCTGCGTCGTCCTGCTGCCACATATCAAGATGATCCGCAATGGTCTTCCACACCCGGTTCAGGAAACGGTGCGCACCTTCAACACCGGCCACGTTCCATTCCAGGCTCTTTTCCGGGGGAGCGGCAAAGAGGCTGAACAGCCGCACCGTGTCGGCGCCAAAGCGGTCAATCAGCTTGTTGGGGTCAACGGTGTTGCGTTTGGACTTGGACATTTTTTCCACGCGGCCCACGGTCACCGGTTCGTCGGTGCCCTTGATAACATGGCTGCCATCGGCCTTGCGCTCCACTTCCGAGGGGAACAGCCAGCCTTTTTCCGCGTGGCGGTAGGTTTCCATGCACACCATACCCTGGGTCAGCAGGCGTGTGGCGGGTTCATCGCTGAACACGATACCAAGATCCCGCAGTACCTTATGATAGAAGCGTACATACATCAGATGGCCCACGGCGTGTTCGATGCCGCCGATGTAGAAGTTCACCGGCAGCCAGTATTTGGCGTCTTCGGGGTCGGCCATGCCGCTGTCGCAGTTGCGGGAGGTATAGCGCAGGTGATACCAGCTTGATTCCATAAAGGTATCAAAGGTGTCGGTTTCCCGTTTGGCCGCTGCGCCGCAGGTGGGGCAGGTGGTGTTGACAAAATCGTCGCACTTGGCCAACGGCGACCCGCCCTGGGAGGTAAATTCGACGTTTTCCGGCAGGGTGACGGGCAGCTGGTCTTCAGGCACCGGCACAATGCCGCACTTGTCGCAGTAGATAATCGGAATGGGGGTGCCCCAGTAGCGCTGGCGGCTGACGCACCAGTCACGCAGACGAAACTGCACGGTTTTCTTTCCCTGCTTGCGTTCTTCCAGCCAGGCGCTGACTTCGTCGATGCCCTTGCGGTTGGGTGTCCCGTCAAAGGGGGCGGAGTTGACCATGAGGCCGTTTTCCGTCCAGGCGGCTTCCATGGTGTCCGGGTCCAGGGTTTCGCCCTCGGGCTGGATTACGATTTTGATGGGCAGGTTATAGGTGCGGGCAAATTCAAAGTCCCGCTGGTCGTGGCCCGGCACCGCCATGACCGCGCCGGTACCGTATTCGTACAGCACGAAGTTGGCGGCAAAAACAGGCACCTTGTCGCCGGTGGCGGGGTTGATGGCATAGGCTCCGGTGAACACGCCTTCCTTTTTGTAATCGTCGGCAGTGCGCTTGAACTTGTCTTCCTTTTTGATCTTCTCGACAAAGGCAAGCACGTCTTCTTCCTGTTCCGTTCCGGCGCAGAGCTTTGGCACTGCGGGATGTTCCGGCGCAATGCTCATAAAGGTAACGCCGAACAGGGTGTCGGGACGGGTGGTGAAGACCGTGAGGTTTTCACCGAGTTTGGGAACCTCAAATTCGATTTCCGTGCCATAGGATTTGCCGATCCAGTTGCGCTGCTGGATTTTGACTTCCTCAGGCCACTGCTGCATATGCTCTTCAATACCCGAAAGCAGTTCTTCGGCGTATTCGGTGTTGCGCAAAAACCACTGGGTCATTTCCTTTTGGGTGACCTCGGTGTCGCAGCGCCAGCATTTGCCGTCTTCAACCTGCTCGTTGGCCAGCACCGTCTGGTCCACGGGGCACCAGTTGACGTAAGAGGTTTTGCGGTAGGCAAGCCCTTTTTCCACCAGCTTGGTAAAGACCAGCTGTTCCCATTTAAAGTATTCGGGATCGCAGGTGGCGAACTCGCGGGTCCAGTCGTAGGCATAGCCCAGACGTTTGAACTGGGCCCGCATGTTGTCGATGTTTTTGTAGGTCCAGTCCGCGGGATGCACGCCCCGTTCAATGGCGGCGTTTTCCGCGGGCATGCCGAAGGCGTCCCAGCCCATGGGATGCAACACATTGAAACCGTTCATCATTTTGAAACGGGCAATGACATCGCCGATGGCGTAATTGCGCACATGACCCATATGAATTGCGCCGGAGGGGTAGGGGAACATCTCAAGTATGTAAAATTTCTCGCCTTTTTCGCCGCGCTCGGCATTGAAAAGCTTGCTGTCGTCCCAGCGTTTCTGCCATTTTGCTTCGATATCCGAAGGGGTATACTTCCGGCTCATCACACGCTTCCTTTCCTGGGTACAATCGCGTAAACCCTGTGCTGTTACTGCATTATCCGGCCAATTGACGACCGCGCTAATGTATCCTCACAGACTATCCTTTTGGCGCTGAAACGCAACAAAAAAACATGCCATATATGGTGAAATATGGCTCAAAACGCGGCAATAAGATAAAATGCGCTCGGGAACTTGTCGGGACAAAGAGGTGGATTCCTCGGGACGCGATTTCGATTTCACGGGGCACAAGTGCCGATTTTTTGCTATATATCGTTTTTATATTGATTTTAGGCCGTTTTGGGGTGCGTCATTTCCCGAGGCGGGCCCGTGAAACCGCAAAATTTGACCCTTCGCGGCCCGTGTTTTAAAAAGTGCGTCCCGAGGAAATTGGAGCAAATACGATGTTCTGGTTAGTATTTAGCAATAAAAAAAGCCGATAACGCGGTGCGTTAAGACGGTTTCAGGTCGAATATGTTTCGGAGCAGACTCGGCGGGGCAGACCGGTGTAAACAGCAATATAACCGATGCGCTGAATTTGTATTGTTGACAAAAATATGAGGCTCTGCATAATAAAGGATACAACAAGAGGTACCACATCAGGAACAGACCAGGGAGCAGTGTATTGCAGAAGGACACGGTGCAGAAATATAGCATGTACGGGGTGTAATGCGTATGCGGAAATATGTATTGATTGTATTTTTGATGTTTTTATGGGCTGTTCCGGCCCAGGCAATCGAGGAGTTGCAGTACGACGACAACGGCAACCTCATCACCCCCATTGAAGTGGATGTGGAGCTTGTCCGGTATTATCCGAGGCTTTTGAATTTCCGGGAGCAGCTGGTTTCCCGCTTTGACATTTACTGGTGCGCCTCCAACACCAGAGGCACCACCGTCAGTACCATACAGGGACGGTTGCATTTACTGGACAATGAGCATCAGGAACGCATGCTGCTGCCCTGGCGTTATGACGAAAATATCCCCGGATATTCCAAAGTATGCGGCGTAAAAACCATCTCTTACATGCTTAACAGCCCGCCACACGACTGGCTGGTCACCGTTGCCGGAGGCCCGGTCATCGTTGATTTCCAACCCCTTGATGTTGCCTATTTGTCACAGGTGGATTTTTTGCCCTTTAACAAAATCGGCGCTACCCGCAAGGAGGTGGTGAACCGGGTGGGGTTTCCGATTCTGGAAGACACCGTGGACAACGACGAATACGGTAAAATGAAACGGCTGATGTATCTTGACGAGAACATCTATGGTTTTCCCTGCGTGCTGCAGTATATGTTTTACAAAAAGCGGCTGGTGGCCCAGGTCACGGTGCTTACCGGGCATCGCACCGACACGCTGCTGCGATTATCCGACTACGAAGCCCTTACCAAGCATGTGGAATCCGAGTATAAGTCGCCTGCCTATTCCTATGTGGGATGGCTGAATGAATGGTTTGAAGACGATGAGTTTTATCTGCCTCTGGCCCTGATTTCCGGGATTCATGAGCGTCTTACCATCTGGCTGGAGCCTGAATGGTTTTCCGTGGTGCGCACCGACTATACCCATGGCGACAACATTTATGTGATCTTTGTGACCGCTGACCGTGAGATGTTCTTTCAGGAGCCGGAGGAGCCGCCCACAGAAGTAAAAGATCCCAAGGACAAAACAAAGAAAAACAAAAAGAAGAACAAGACAAAGAAAAAGAAAAGCGGCATGAATACCGGCATGAATACCGGCATGTCGTCACTGTTCAACTTTGTGGAAAGGCTGGTGCAATGATGCAGACAGTTTTTCCCCGTTGTTCTTATGGGGTGCTGATGATCATGGTCGCCACGGTGCTGCTGCCGCTGATGCTGGGTGGCTGCGTGGGCGTGGGCGAGCGTATGCTGATGGGCCGTCCCGGGCATATCATCGATATTGATTCCTACGAGGTCACCCCGGAGATCAAGCCGGGGCTGGGTCCGCTGACCAAGCCGGACACGGCCAATCAGACCTTCAAATTCAAGATGAAGGGGATCGATTTTCTGCAGGCATCGGAAAAATACAATATGGAAGCCCGGTTTCGCATCCGCTGGCGTATTGACAACAAGATGACCACCGCCATGTGGTATGCCGTGGGCATGCTGGTGATCCTTGATGACGAGGGCAAAGAGCGCATCCACCTGATGTGGTACAACGATGATCTGCTGGTGCCCAGCGGTTGTCGTCAGGGGGAAACCTTTTTAACCTACAACAAATTCAACGAGGATCATGTTTGGCTTGCCAGCCGTCAGAAGGGCGCGTCCTTCAAGTGGCAGTGGTACGAGCTGGGGGTGGGCTATAACCTGGGTCTGGCCACGTTGCCTGCCTTTGAGTGGAACGAAACAAAGGACAATGTCATTCACCGGGAAGGTAAGGCCGATGTACTGCTCAAGGAAGACAGTCGCAACCATACCCTGATCTTCAACGAGCGGTACATGACCGGCTTTTTGTGCGATCAGTGGTATCAGTTTTATAAAGGGGTGCTGCGCAGCGTGGTCGTCAAACTGCGCAACGACGAGTATACCAGCAAAAAGCATCAGGCCTACGATTTTATCGCTTTGCGAAACAACCTCAGCCGCCTGTTTGGGGACAAGGGCGAGGAGGTTATCACCTGGAGAGAGTTTCGGCCCCTGAAGAAAATGAGCGGCATCGGTGCGGTGCTGCGCAAGCGGGCGGACAAGGTGTGCTTTAACTGGGAAAACACCGCCACAAAGGCGGGCCTGTGCCTGATGCCCCTGAAAAAGGGCAAAATGGAAGCCTTCCTGACCTTCACTCCTACAGTGGATCATCCTCTTAAAATCAAGAAAAAGAAGCGCAAAAAGAAAAAGCGCCGCAAGCCCAAAAAACGGAAGTAATGTATTGCAGCCCGGTATGGTAACGGTATGGCGAACAGTCTTCCTTCATGGAGTAGAAGATGGAAAATATCTTGTTATACGCCGGAGTCGCTGGCATGGTGTTGGCGTCTATCTGGAGTTACATTATCGCCTTTCGGCGTTCCCTGCTGCTGGGCGTGGTGGCCCTGTTTTTGAATTTTCTCATTTTATATGTGTGGTTTGTGGAGTGGCCTGAAACCAAAAGGCCGGTACTACTGTATTTCAGCGGCTTTGCCCTGATATTACTGGCAGCATATATGGGACCATGCCCGTGATTGGTGTATGTTTCATTAAATACCAGAGAGGATCATTATGAGTAATAGCAGACTGACAATCCTGTGTATTGGTATGTCATTACTGACGGCTATCGGTTGCGCTTCGAATGATGCCACCAACCCTTGCAATGCCGGCGATCACCGGGTTAGCGAAGCCGGGACAGGGCTGTGTGTGTGCGATGCCGGTTTCTGCGATATCGGAAATATTTGCATTGCTGATGGTACGGTAAATCCGGACCATGACTGCTCAGTCTGTGATTCTACCGCCACTAAAGACGACTGGTCGGTTCGAGGTACGGAATATGAATGCCGGGCTTCTACGGGCGAGTGCGATGGTGCTGAGGTGTGTGATGGCGTAAGCCCCGACTGTCCGGCGGATGGCTTTGCTTTGAATGGTACTATATGTGATGACTCAAATGACTGCACTGCGGGCGATTCCTGTTTAAACGGCATTTGTGAGGGAACGCCATATGTTTGCGAAAATTCCGGTACCTGCAACAGTGATGATAATGCCTGTACCTGTGAAACCGGTTTTGCTGGCGATTATTGTGATGAATGCGCCTTGGGCTATGCAGGCTACCCTGATTGTGATCAAAATACCACACCCGGCTTTGTTCCCATTTACGCCGGTACATTCTGGATGGGGGCACCGAGAAGTTCCTCTTGCCCTGAGGGGTATCCGGGGATTTGTGAGGAGGAGCGGGGGAATGGCGATTATGAAAGGTTGCACGAGGTGACGCTGACCTATGATTTTGAGATGAGCCGTTATGAGATAACGGAGGCAGAGTTTAGGGGTTTGATGGGCTGGAACCCGATGGAAGCCTATGATCCGAATTGCATGTATGGTTGTGGAGGTGACCATCCAGCGGGGTATTTGTCATGGTATGACGTGCTGGCATACGCGAATCAACTGTCATGGGATGCGGGGTTGACGGCCTGTTATGTGTTTTCGGATGTGGGGTGTAAAAATGGTGAGACCTTTGGTCCTGATAGTTCTGATTACGTTGGTTTTGATTACATGGAGTGCTTTGATGGTGTTGCGCCCTATGGCGGAATTGCAGACGCAACGGTGACGCTGGCAGGTGGTGTGGCAAAGCCACAGGATTGCCAAGGCTACAGACTGCCTACAGAGGCGGAGTGGGAGTATGCAATTCGTGCTGGAAGCAATACAGCGCTTTATAGCGGTGGTATCACCTATGTTTACGATGTCCCTGTTGATCCAAACCTGGATTTGATTGGTTGGTACGCTGGCAACAGCGGTTCACCTGGGACAGCAGAATATGGCTCAAAGCCGGTGGGCGGTAAGGAGGCAAACGCCTGGGGCCTGTACGATATGAGCGGCAATGTGTATGAGTGGGCTTGGGACTGGTTCCAGATTCATTATCAGCGAGATGTAGCAACTGATCCTGTAGGACCTGAAGATCCCGGGACCTTCCGAAACCGCATCGTTCGTGGCGGCGATTGGGACCGCGACGCGCGGTCCTGCCGGTCAGCAAATCGTGGACAGATGGAGCCCGGTATGCGCTGGTACAATATTGGTGCCCGTCTTTGCAGGACTTTGCATTGAGGCCGACACTGAATTACCTTTATGCGGATGAACCATGTCTATCAGGCTTCACCCGGTTCCTTCGCCGTATACTATTAAGTCTTGTGGTCGGTATTGGCTTGAGGATGGCCTGTAGAGGCCGTTAAGTGGTTGAAATGGGTGCCGGGCCGGATATCCGCGGAGGATGGATTCTGGGGTATTCCTTTCCCCTGCATTGACAATCCCCGGAGGCGCTACATGTTCTAAGAAGCTGCTTTGGCAGCGGTGACGGCTCTGTTGGCATGCTGTATTTTTGAAATGCCGGACAACATCGTAACCCAAAGAGGTTTACGGTTACGATCCTGACAAGGCAAAGAACGGGTACGGCTATGAAATACGCTATCTCACTTGGAAACAGCAATCTGGGGCGTCTGGCAATTTCCTATCTGCTGGAAAAGGGCGTTGCCGCCAGCGATATTGTGGCGGTGGTTCGCTCCGTTGAAAGAGCCGCCGACCTTGCGGACAAAGGCATTGATGTCCGGTATGGGGACTATGACAACGCAACGTCCTTTGTGAGCGCCTTAAAGGGTGTGCAGCGGCTGTACATGATTTCCGGTATGGCTCCGCCGGAAACCCGCATTATGCAACATGATGACGTTATCAATGCCGCCGGGGAGGCCGGAGTCGAACATATCGCCTATACATCCTTTATGGATTGCAGCGAAGAGTCGCCGTTTTTTGCCTGGCGCATAAACAAAAAAACAGAACAAAGCCTCAAAGACAGTGGAATCGCATACACCATCCTCAGAAGCGGCATGTATTCGGAAGCTGATCTGGACTACATCCCTACCTATCTGAAACTGGGGAAAGTTGCCAACAACATCGGGCCTGAGGGCTTGATAAGCTATATCTCCCGGCGTGATCTGGCCCTGGCCGGAGTGATCTGCCTTGCGGAAGATGGACATGGGGGTAAAACCTATACCCTGACCGGCCCGGAGGCCATTACACAGGTACAGCTTGCCAAGTTGATTTCCACATGGACCAGCACCGATATTCCTTACGAAACCCTTGGCGACGAAGAGTATGCACGGCAGTTTTCCGACCCCCATTGGGCCGATGTGGTGGTGACGCTGTATGCATCCGTCCGCCTTGGGAACATGGCCATGGTCGCCGATGATTTCAAAACCATTGTGGGCCGCGATGCCTATACCCTGCAAGAAACCTGGGACAGGTTTTACCGGTAGAATATAAGCCCTGTTATGCAGAGGGGACCGCTGCTCCGTCCTGCCCCTGAATGTTCTTAATCCTGCCTACATATTTCTGCGGTACTGACCGCCCACTTCATACAGGGCCTGAGATATCTGGCCCAAAGAGGCGTAGCGCACCGTGCTGAGCAGCTCCGCAAATATGTTGCCGCCGCTGACCGCTACCGACTGCAGCCGGGCCAGAGCCTCGGCGCCTTTGGTGCGGTGTTCTTCCTGCAAGGCCGTGACGTTGGCATATTGCTGGTGCTTTTCTTCATAGGTGCTGCGGGTCAGCTCCACGCTTTCTGCGGTATAGTCTTCCTGCAAACTGTCGGGATTCAGGAAGGTATTGACGCCCATAATGGGGAAGGCCCCGGAGTGTTTCAGATGCTCGTAATACATGCTTTCTTCCTGTATCTTTGAGCGCTGATACTGTTTTTCCATGGCTCCCAGCACGCCGCCGCGGCTGCTGATGGCGTCGAACTCCGCCAGCACCTGCTGTTCCACCATGTCGGTGAGCCATTCCACCATATAGGAACCCTGCCAGGGGTTTTCGTTTTTGGTCAGCCCCAGCTCGTGGTTGATGATAAGCTGGATGGCCATGGCACGGCGCACCGATTCCTCGGTGGGAGTGGTGATGGCCTCGTCATAGGCATTGGTGTGCAGGCTGCTGCAACTGTCCCACAGCGCCAGCAAACCCTGCAATGTGGTGCGGATGTCGTTGAACTGGATCTCCTGCATGTGCAGGGAACGCCCGGAGGTCTGAATATGGTATTTGAGCTTCTGGCTGCGTTCCGATGCGCCGTAGCGGTCCCGCATGGCAATGGACCAGATACGCCGGGCCACCCGGCCGATAACCGTGTATTCCGGGTCCAGGCCGTTTGAGAAAAAGAAGCTGAAGTTGGGGGCAAAATCGTCGATGTTCAGGCCCCGGCTGAGATAGTATTCCACATAGGTGAAACCATTGGCCAGCGTCAGGGCAAGCTGGGTCACGGGATTGGCCCCGGCTTCGGCAATGTGGTAGCCGCTGATGGACACGGAGTAATAATTCCGCACCTTGTTTTCTATAAAGAATTCCTGAATGTCGCCCATCATTTTCAGGGCAAAGTCCGTGGAGAAAATGCAGGTGTTCTGGGCCTGATCCTCTTTAAGGATGTCCGCCTGCACCGTGCCCCGCACGCTGCTGAATACATGGTCCCATATCTGCTTTTTCTCTTCGTCGGAGGGAGTGCGGCCTTCACGGTTTTTAAAGGCTTCCGCCTGCTGGTCAAAGGCGGCGTTCATGTAAAAGGCCAGCATGATCGGTGCCGGGCCGTTGATGGTCATGGACACCGAGGTGTTGGGATCGCAGAGATCAAAACCGGCGTAGAGTTTTTTCATGTCGTTAAGGGAACAGATGGATACCCCGGATTCGCCGATCTTGCCAAAGATGTCCGGCCGTTCGTCGGGGTCCTGTCCATAGAGGGTCACGGAATCAAAGGCCGTGGAAAGCCGTTTGGCTGTGTCATCTTTGCACAGGTAGTGGAAGCGGCGGTTGGTGCGCTCGGGAGGGCCTTCACCGGCAAATTGCCGTTTGGGATCTTCCCAACTGCGGCGGAAGGGAAACACGCCGGCGGTGTAGGGGAAGCGTCCCGGCAGGTTTTCGCTGCGAAAATACTGCACCAGTTCGCCATGATCTTTGTAAGGGGGCAGGGCCACCCGGGGGATCATGGTATGGGCCAAAGATTCGCTCACCGTGGGAACGGTGATGTCCTTACCCCGAACAGTGTAGGTGTATTCCGGTTTGCGGTAGGCTTCGGCGGTGTCGTTCCAGGAATCGATCTGATCCCGGATATCGGCACTGAGGCGCTTTTCGTATGCAGTAATCCGTGCGTCAAGGGCGCTGCCCTCCGGCGCGTCATTGCCAAGCTCGGTTCTGGCGCTGGTAAGATGCTGCATGCTGCGGGCAATGTCTTTTTGGACGACGGTTTCGGCGTGGTAGTCCCGTACCGTGTCGGCGATGTCCGACAGATACCGCACCCGATCCTCGGGAATAATGGGATCGCGCTTGCCGTAGGTTTCGCCGGGCTCCACTTCAAAGGGGGTTTGGGCCGGGGTTTCGCCGGTGAGATCCGACAGTTTATCCCGCAGGCGGCAGAACAGGGCGTTGACGCCCTTGTCGTTAAAGGATGAACTGATGGTGCCAAAAACCGGCAGGCTTTCGTCGGGATGCTGTGTGGGATCAAAGAGCATGCGGCTGCGGCGGTACTGCTTGCGTACGTCCCGCAGGGCATCCAGGGCTCCCTGATGGTCAAACTTGTTGATGGCGATAAAGTCGGCGTAATCGATCATGTCGATTTTTTCAAGCTGGCTTTGTGCGCCGTATTCCGCGGTCATGACATACAAAGAGATGTCCGACACATCCACCACCGCGGTATCCCCCTGACCAATGCCGGAGGTTTCCAGAATAATGTAGTCGTAACCGGCTGCTTTCATCACCAGAATGGAGCGGGCGATGTAATCCGGCAGCTCGGAGCCCATGGACCGGGTGGCCATACTGCGCATAAACACACGGTCGGTCTGGATGCTGTTCATGCGGATACGATCGCCCAGCAGTGCGCCGCCGGTTTTACGTTTGGTGGGATCAGCACCCAAAATGGCGATGCGCTTGCCGGGAATGGCCAGCAGACGCCGGATCAGTTCGTCCTCAAGGCTGGATTTGCCCGCGCCGCCGGTGCCGGTGACGCCAATAACCGGGATGGGACGTTTTTGCTCTTTTGCCAGGGCAAGTTCCTGCAACTGGTTCATGGGGCCGTCGGATATCAGGCCATGCTCCACCATGGTCAGCACCCGGGAGACCACTCCCGGCGCATCGGCGGACAGGTCTTCCAGCTTCGCGGTGCCGCTTTTGGTGACAATATCAAAGTCGGAGGTGCGCAGCATATCGTTGATCATGCCCTGCAACCCCAAACGGCGTCCGTCATCAGGAGAATAAATGCGGGTTATGCCATAGTTGTGGAGTTCTTCCATTTCCTCCGGCACAATGACCCCCCCGCCGCCGCCAAAGGTGCAGACCTGGTCCATGCCCGCGTCTTTCAGCAGGTCTTTCATGTATTTGAAAAATTCGATATGCCCACCCTGATAGGATGAAATGGCGATGGCCTGGGCATCTTCCTCAATGGCGGCTTTCACCACTTCACCCACGGAGCGGTTGTGCCCCAGATGGATGACCTCTGCGCCGGTGCCCTGTAAAATGCGACGCATGATATTGATGCTGGCGTCGTGGCCGTCAAAAAGACTGGTTGCCGTTACCACCCTCACAGCATGTTTGGTTTTATAAGGGGTGAGTTCCTGAGTAGTCTGCACTGGTTTCTGTGCCATGTTTATACTCCCGTAATGATTGATGTTCCCTGCCATGATGTTACTTAAAACATAAGTTCTGTCAATAACGGGTATAAGGCGAAGCGATTTTTCAGTTGTTACCGCTGATTGTATGCGGGTATTCAAAGGACATTAAAATATTATTTGTGTAATGCTGGTTTTATTTTGCAATGCGAGCGGTAAGGGGCCGTAAAAATTTGACAATTCGCCGCCACGATATTGACAAGATTGCACTGTTTGTAATACTTAATAAGGATATGGAGGTAGATGATGCCTAAGCAGAAGAAGCGATTCGACGTTGAGATATTAGGCACCCGGTACTCCATTATCAGTGCCCGGGATAAAGGGCATGTTGAAAAAGTGGCGAATCTTGTAGACAATTTCATCAATCAGGTAATGAACAGCCGCCGTGGTTCCACATCAATGGACGCGGCAGTGCTGGCGGCCCTGAATTTTGCCGATGCATACCTGGATGAAAAACAAAACGGAGAGGATCTTAAACGAGAGTTTCGTACTAAGATCAGCGGGATTATAGGAAATCTGGATACTTACATGGAATCCCGGGGAGAATCCTGAGCCCCAAAGACAGGTTATACATAGATTGGAATTGATAATTAACCCCGAGGACGTTGTATCGGGGAGAGCATCACTTTCGTGAGCCGAAGCACATACTGGCATACTTTTAAATGCCTGGAAAACACAATTCGGAATCTGTGTACTGTATCCAGTAAACCGATTATACCCGCATAACCATATAAAGGAGGCATGGTATGTCTATTGGTGTTGTTATTGCCATTGCGGCAGGTGCGTTGGTTTTGGGTGCGGTGGTTTCGTGGTTGTTGGTAACCATGAACATGAAGAACAAACTTGGTTCCATTCAAAGCGAAGCAGAGCGTATCATTGCGAAAGCCGAAAAAGAATCAGCCCAGATTCTGAAGCAGGCCACCGTTGATACCAACGAGATGGAAAAGAACATGCGGCGTGAACTGGATCGCGAAATGAGCGTCCGCCGTCGTGATGTGCAGAAATCCGAAGAAAATCTTCTTACCCGTGAACAGAATCTTGAAAAGAAAAGCGGCTACCTTGACCAGCGCGAACAGGATTTCGCTGGTCGGGAGAAAAAGATAAAGAACGTCGAAGAAAAAGTAAAAGAGCGGTTGAATGAAGCCGACGAAAAGTTCAATGAGCAGGTACACGAACTGGAACGCATCAGCGGTCTGACCCGGGACGAAGCCCTGGTTCAACTGGAAGAAAAACTTCACGATGAAGCCAAAATGCGGGCCGCCAAGCGGATAAAAGAAACCGTAACAGAGCTTAAAGAGCGGGCCCAGGAAGAGGGCCAGAAAATTATCGCCACCTCCATCCAGCGTTATGCCGGTGAATATGTGGCAGAACGTACCGTGTCCGTTGTGCCTTTGCCCAATGACGACATGAAAGGCCGTATTATTGGTCGTGAAGGTCGTAACATTCGGGCCATCGAAGCTGCCACCGGTATGGACGTAATTATCGACGACACTCCGGAAGCCATTGTGATTTCCGGTATGAATCCCGTGCGCCGCGAAGTCGCCCGTCTGTCCCTGATGAAACTTATTGAAGATGGCCGTATTCATCCGGGCCGTATCGAGGAAGTGGTTATCGCAAGCCAGAAACTGGTGGACAAGAAAATCAAGGAATACGGTGACCGCGCCATCTTTGATCTGGGTATCCACGGCATTCACCCGGAATTGGTGAAACTCCTTGGTCAGCTTCGCTATCGTTACAGCTACAGCCAGAACGTATGGGCTCACTCCATCGAAGTCGGTTTCCTGGCGGGCATGATGGCCGCAGAACTGAAACTGCCGGTGAAGAAAGCCAAACGCGCCGGTCTGTTGCATGATATCGGCAAAGCCGTCACCCACGAGCTGGACGGTTCCCATGCGGTCAACGGTGCGGAAATCGCCCGTAAATACAATGAAGCCAAGGATATTGTCCATGCCATCGAAGCTCACCACGAAGACGTGCCGGTGCAAAGCGCTCTGGCGGTTGTGGTGCAGGCTGCGGATGCTCTTTCCGGCGCACGCCCCGGCGCACGCCGCGAATTGATGGAACAGTATGTCAAGCGCATTACCGAGCTTGAAGGCATTGCCAAGAGCTTCAAGGGCGTGGAAAAATCCTATGCCATTCAGGCAGGCCGCGAACTGCGTGTTATCGTGGAAGCCGCCAAGGTTACCGATGATGTAGCGGTTGCCATGAGCGATGACATCGCCGCACGCATCGAAAACGAAATGACCTATCCCGGTCAGATCAAGGTTACGGTTATCCGCGAGACCCGGGCAGCGGCAATCGCCAAATAGCCTGAGAGGATCGTCATGAGACTGCTGTTTGTTGGTGATGTATTTGGGAAGGTCGGGCGCAGTCAGGTTAAGTCGCGGATCGCAGACCTTAAAAAGAAAGAAAATATTGATTTCGTCATTGTCAATGGCGAGAACTCTTCCGGCGGCATCGGCATCAAACCGGAGCAGGCAAAAGAACTGCTCCGGGCCGGGGCCGACGTGCTGACCGGCGGCAATCATTCCTGGAAGCATAAAGATATTCAGGGGTATATCGGCGGTGAGCCACGGCTGCTGCGCCCTGCCAACTTTGACGAAACCGCGCCAGGCAAAGGCTTTGGCGTGTTTACGACACCGGCGGGCCCCATGGCAGTTATCAATCTGCTGGGGCGGGTGTTTATCGAGCATTTCGTTGAATGTCCCTTTAAAACCGCAGACCGGATCATCAAAGAACTGCCCGAAGACGTGAAGATGATCTTCGTGGATTTCCACGCCGAGGCCACGGCAGAAAAAGTAGGGCTGCTGCGGTATCTGGACGGACGGGTATCCGCGATTATCGGG
>Ga0070729_10001737_pt1 | contig 31721 bp, 29 predicted proteins | sample tdDd472_FD_66725 | JGI IMG/M metagenome (GOLD analysis project Ga0070729, IMG submission 66725) | Marine sediment microbial communities from the Atlantic coast under amendment with organic carbon and nitrate - tdDd47.2 | ecosystem: Environmental > Aquatic > Marine > Coastal > Sediment | place...
AAAGTTCCGATGACCTCGAAAGAGGTTTCCGACGTTTTGATGTTCGCCATGGGCGCTTATACGCCGCTTGACGGCTTTATGAGCAAGGCCGACTGGCAGGGCGTCTGCGCCGATATGAAGTTGGCCAATGGCCTCTTCTGGCCGATCCCCATCACTCTTTCCGCCGACAAGGATTTGGCCGACAGCATCGGCGAAGGGGAAGAGGTCGCTCTGGTCGATGAAGAGACCGGTGAGATCATGGCGGTTATGGATGTCGCCGAAAAATATGAACTTTCCGACGACGACAAGAAGTTCGAATGCCAGCATGTCTACACCACGACCGACGGTGAGCATCCCGGTGTGCAGAAAGTTATGGAGCAGCGCCCGGTCAATCTGGCGGGTCGCGTTATGGTGATCAACGAAGGCGGTTTCCCGGCCAAGTATGGCGACCTTTATCTACGCCCGGCCGAGTCGCGTGCTCAGTTTGCCGAAAAAGGCTGGTCGAAAGTGGCCGCCTTCCAGACTCGTAACCCCATGCACAGAAGCCACGAGCATCTTGCCAAGATCGCCGTCGAGGTAACCGACGGGGTGTTTATTCACCAGGTCTTGGGCAAGCTGAAGCCCGGTGATATCCCGGCCGAAACCCGGACGAAAGCGATTCAGGCAATGATCGACAACTACTTTGTTCCGGGCACGGTCATTCAGGCTGGTTATCCTATTGAGATGCGCTATGCCGGTCCGCGTGAAGCTCTGATTCATGCGCTGATCCGTCAGAACTTCGGCTGTTCGCATCTGATTGTTGGGCGCGACCATGCCGGTGTGGGCGACTATTACGGTCCTTTCGATGCGCAGCATATTTTCGACAAGCTGTGGGACGGTGCGCTGGATACGCAACCTTTGAAAATAGACATTACGTTCTATTGCAGAAAGTGTATGGGCATGGCGACCGCCAAAACCTGCCCACACGATAAGGAACATCATGTTTCTATTTCCGGCACCAAGCAGCGTGAAATGCTGGCCGCGGGCGAAGATATTCCGCCCGAATTCAGCCGTCCGGAAGTGGTTGCCGTTTTGCAGGACTTCTACCGAAACCAGTAGAAGACTTCTTGCTTAAAGAACCCCTGTAGTGACCGGCATCCCCGCCGGTTCACTCCCTTGAAAAGGGCGCGCCCTACTGGGCCGTCCTTTTCTTTTTTGTCTTACGGACAAAGAAAAAGCGGCATGGCGCTATATGGGGGGGGGAGCACGCCATGCCGCCTTCTTCAGGCGTCTTTTTGGGGATTTTCTGGGAGGTAAGGCTTAGTTAAAAGCCGATCCCTGTTTGACGCCGAATTTCTTGAAAATCATTGCCGGAATGCAGAAGCCGGTAAAAGCCGACTGGAACAGGTTTGCGCCGACGAAGGCGGTAAACCACAGCCAGTAGGGGTGGTGATAGTGGGCCAGAGCCAGGCTGGCGAGGATCATCACGCCTGCAAAAGCGTTCATAACCTGTCCGAGATTCATAGGATTAGTTCCTTTTGTTGGGGGGGATTTTGACCTGAAGCTTCCCGGGGGATGGGGATGTCGCAATAGAGCGCGTGCAACGTTTCGATGATCTTGATCACGGCCGGGTCGGCCAATGAGTAAAAAATTTGCTGAGATACGCGCCGTGTTTTGACCAGTTGCTTTTCGCGCAATACGGCGAGATGCTGTGAGAGAGCAGACTGGCTCAGGCCGATTAAGGGTTCGAGATCTCCTACCGAAATTTCACCCATGCCAATGCGGCATAGGATGTGGAGGCGCTTTTCGTTCCCCATGGTGCGGAGAAGATCGGCAGCCTTTTCGGCGTTGGTTTGGAGATCTTTCATATTCATGCTTGCTAAATTAGCTACACCTAATATATTAGTCAATAGGAATATTCACTGGCACGAGGCGCTTCCCATGGTCCACCGCAGATATCTTCCTGTTTTTGCGGCCGTTATTTTGGCTTTTTCGACTTTAGGTTCGGTTCAGGCCGAAGAGTTTCCTGTTTCTCTAGAGACTGTGGCCGATAAAAAAATTGTTTTCGCCACGGTTGAAAGTGTCGATGTGGTGCCTGCGCGGGCCAGAATTGGCGGGACGGTTCAGGCGCTTTCAGTCGATGAAGGTGACCGGGTCGGTGCGGGTGAGGTGATTGCCTTGGTGCAAGACCCCAAGCTGAGATTGGAACTTTCCGCGGTTGATGCGCGGATTGAATCTTTGGAGGCTCAGGTCAAGCTGGCCGAGGTCGATATGCAGCGTGCCATGAAACTGCGCAAGAGTGGCGCGGGTAGTCAGGCGCGCCTTGATGAAGCCCAAACCAATGTGGATGTGGTTAAGCGTTCCCTGGCCGCCATGAAAGCCGAGCGTGATGTTGTGGCTCAGCGACTCTCGGAAGGGGAGGTGCTGGCTCCGGCTAACGGTCGCCTTTTGCAAGTTAAGCTGACCCAGGGGTCGGTGGTGATGCCTGGTGAAACCGTCGCCATATTGGCCCAGGAAAACTATATCCTGCGGATGTACCTGCCCGAACGTCATGCCCGGTTTATTGAGGTGGGAGATACGGTGCAGGTCGGTGAGCGCGGTCTTGAAAGCGGTGCGTTAAAAAATGGCCGGGTGCGTCAGGTTTATCCGGAGCTTTCACAAGGTCGCGTTGTCGCAGATGTTGAGGTTGAGGGGCTGGGGTCTTACTTCGTCGGCGAACGGGTGCCGGTATTCGTTTCGACCGGTGAGCGGCAGATTTATACTGTGCCAAAGCCTTATGTTTTTATCCGGTACGGCCTTCACTATGTCCGCCTGAAAGATGGCGTCGATACTGTTGTTGAAACCGGTGCGCGGATGGATGGAAAGATTGAGGTTTTATCGGGGGTCCATGAAGGGGATGTCCTGGTTCTGCCTATGGGAGAAGGGCAATGAAGCTCGGGCTTTCCGGTTATATCACCAAGGCCTTTATCCAGTCGCCGTTGACGCCGCTGGTTCTTTTGGCCTCTCTGGCCTTGGGTTTTGTCGCCTTAGCTTCGTTGCCTCGCGAAGAAGAGCCGCAAATCAGTGTTCCCATGGTCGATATTCAGGTCATGGCGAATGGCTTAAAGGCCGCCGATGTTCTCGAGATGGTTACCGAACCTTTGGAGGACATTATCAAAGGGGCCGATGCCGTTGAGCATGTCTATTCGCAAACGTCTGATGACCGGGCCTTGGTAACGGCTCGCTTTCTTGTTGGCACCGATGAGGATACGGCTATCGTCCGTATTCACGATCAAATTCGCGCCAATATAGACCGGTTGCCCGCAGGAATTCCCGAGCCGATTGTTGTTGGACGTGGGATTAACGATGTGGCGATCCTCACCCTGACCCTCTCGCCCAAACCAGACGAGGTCAAGAGTTGGACCGATGCGACCCTGTTTAAGGTTGCCGAAGAGCTTCAGCATGAGTTGGTGAAAGTTCCGGAAGTAGGGTTGTCCTATACGGTTGGCGGCCGCCCGGCTCAAATTCGTGTTGAACCGGACCCGGAGCGTTTGTCGCTTTACGGTGTGACGCTCAATCAACTGGTCGCCAAGGTGGAAAACGCCAACCGGTCTTTTCTCACAGGATCTGTGCGTTCAAATGATCGTTCGGTTCCCGTGGTTGCCGGGCAGACCTTGCAGGGCACGGCCGATATCGGTCGCCTGCTGATTACTGCGCGGGATGGACGTCCGGTTTACGTGAAGGATGTCGCCAATGTGGTGGTTGGGGCGCGCCCGGAAGACAAGCGCGTCTGGCACGTCACCCGGAGCGAAGATGGGGGCCTGATGCGCGCTCCCGCCGTGACTGTGGCATTTGCCAAACGTCAGGGCGCCAATGCTGTGGTGGTGGCCGAGCAGTTGCTTGACCGCCTCGAAATTGTTCGTGGTTCCTTGGTGCCTGATGTTTTGGATGTAACTGTAACGCGAAACTACGGCGAAACGGCTACCGAAAAGGCCGATGAGTTGTTGTTTCATTTGGCCTTGGCGACGATTTCCATCGTCGTGCTGATTACCTGGGCGCTTGGCTGGCGAGAGGGCGTGGTGGTTGCCGTGGTGGTGCCGACGACTATTTTGCTTACCCTGTTCGCGTCCTGGCTTATGGGATACACAATCAACCGGGTGAGTCTGTTTGCTCTCATTTTCTCCATTGGGATTATGGTTGATGACGCCATTGTCGTGGTCGAAAATATCGTTCGCCACTGGCGCATGAAGGATGGGCGGAATCCTTTGCAAGCGGCTATCGACGGTGTCGCCGAAGTGGGCAACCCGACGATTATCGCAACGCTGACCATCGTTGCCGCCCTGCTTCCGATGATGTTTGTTTCAGGCCTCATGGGGCCCTATATGTCGCCCATCCCGGCCAATGCGTCGGCCGCTATGCTGTTTTCCTTCTTCGTTGCCGTCATCATCACCCCTTGGCTGCTCTATAAAATGAGCAAGAAGAGCCTTGAGAGGGGAGAGGCGGGCCATGAAGATCATGCGGGCGGTGGCAAAATGGGCGCTTTTTACAGCCGTTTTGCCAGACCGTTGCTTCAGGGGCGAAGCCGTTCGAAGAAATTCCTCGCTGTCGTGGGTATCGCGACGGCGGCGGTCTGCGTTTTGTTCTATACCCAGCATGTAACGGTTAAACTGCTGCCGTTTGACAACAAGTCCGAGCTTCAGGTGGTGGTCGACCTTAAAGAAGGGGCGAGCCTGGAGGCGACCGACCGAGTGCTTTGGGACGTGGCCCGACAGTTGTCCGATCTGCCTGAATTGACCCATATGCAGGCCTATGTGGGCACTGCCATGCCTTTCAATTTCAATGGCTTGGTACGGCATTATTACTTCCGTGAAAACCCGGAATTGGGTGATTTGCAAATCAACTTACTGCCCAAGCATGAGCGAAACCGGGAGAGCCATGAGATCGCCCTTGAGGTGAGAGAACGCTTAAAGGCGTTAAACCTTCCCGAAGGTGCGGTTTTGAAAGTGGTCGAAGTTCCGCCGGGACCGCCGGTTTTGGCGACCTTATTGGCTGAGGTCTATGGTCCCGACGGTGAAACGCGCCGTGCGACGGCAGCGAAAATTCGAGAGTTGTTCGAGGCCTCGGACTTTATCGTCGATGTCGATGATTCCTTCGGTTCCCCTTCGACCCGCCTGCGCTTTGAGATCGATCAGGAAAACCTGGAATTTCACGGTGTGGAAGAGCAGGCTGTTTTCGATACTATTGCCGCTCTCATGGGGGGCGTGCCGGTCGGCTATTCCCATCGCGGCCAGGGCATCGATCCTATCGAAATCGTCGTGCGCTTGCCTAAGGCGGACTTGAGCGTCAATGAGCGATTGCTCGCAACCCCGGTTCCTGCGCGGGCTGGTACGGTAGAGTTGGGTGATGTGGTGCGTGTGGTTGAGGAAACCGCCAGCCATCCCATCTTCCGTCACAATGGACGTTCGGCGGAAATGGTCATGGCGGAGCTCGCCGGCCGTTTCGAAGCACCGATCTACGGAATGTTTGCCGTTGAGGAGGCCCTGGAAAAGGTCGAATGGGGCGACCTGACCGCGCCGGAGGTCTTCTATCACGGCCAACCGGATGATGAAGCCGTTCCTTCCCTGTTATGGGATGGGGAGTGGGAGGTAACCTACGTGACCTTCCGCGACATGGGCGCGGCTTTCGCCGTCGCCATTCTCGGCATCTATCTGTTGGTGGTCGGTCAGTTCGGCAGCTTCAAGTTGCCTCTGGTAATCCTTGTGCCGGTGCCTCTGACCCTGGTCGGTATCGTGCTTGGCCATTGGATGTTCAATGCGCCCTTTACCGCACCTTCGATGATTGGCTTCATCGCCTTGGCCGGGATTATTGTGCGCAACTCGATTTTGCTGGTTGATTTTATCCGTCATCGACAGAGTAGCGGCTTGCCAATGCGTGACATTCTGCTTGAAGCTGGAGCCATTCGCTTCAAGCCGATTGTTTTGACCGCCGTGGCCGCAATGATCGGTGGGATTTTCATTTTGCCCGACCCAATTTTCCAGGGGCTTGCTATTTCGCTTGTGTTTGGGCTGGCTTCTTCGACGGCGCTGACAGTTTTGGTTATTCCGGCGATCTACGTAGTCTTGCGGGACGATGGACGTGAAATGACCCATTGAACCATCTCTCAGCCTCCCCAAATTAAGGCGAGTAATCTTTCAAACCCTATAGGGGAGGTTGGAAAATGAAACGTTTGTTAGTGGGTTTAATGGCGGCATTCTTGCCGTTTTCCGCTCAAGCGGGCGAGATGGTCGATTATTCGTCCGACGGAATGGCGCTTGAAGGATATCGGGCGTCGCCCAGCGGTTCTTCCAAAGGGCTGGTTCTGGTTATCCACGATTGGGATGGCCTGACCGACTATGAAGTCAAGCGGGCCGAAATGTTGGCGGCTTTGGGCTACGAAGCCTTTGCAGTCGATCTTTATGGTAAGGGTAACCGCCCGACCGAGACCGGGGCCAAGAAGGCCGAGACGGGTAAACTCTATAAAGACCGCGAGAAGATGCGCAAACTGATCCTTGCAGGTCTCGCAGAGGCCCGGAAAAAGGCATCGGGCAAAGCCGTCGTTATGGGGTATTGCTTCGGTGGTGCCGCCGTTTTGGAACTAGCGCGTTCAGGCAAGGCGGCTGATGTTGCGGGCTATGCGACTTTCCATGGCGGTTTATCTACACCCGAGGGACAAAGCTATCCCAAGGATACGCCACCTTTATTGATTGCTCACGGTGGTGCCGATACCTCAATCACCATGGATCATGTGGCAGGCCTGTCAAAGGAGCTTGAAGCCTCGGGAATATCCTATGAGATTCAAGTCTATTCAGGCGCGCCTCACGCCTTCACGGTGATCGGCTCGGACCGCTACAGAAAGGTGGCCGACGAGCAGTCTTGGGATGCCTTTACCGACTTCTTGAAAACCAACCTCTAGGTTCGTTACAAAACGCGCCGAAACTGTCATTCGGCGCGTTTCTCTATATCACCGTAAAGCGGTCGGTCGTTTCGTTGTAGCGCACGAGGGCGTACCACAGCCCCATCAAGGCGAAGCTGATCAGGTAGGCGTTGAGCCACCCGCCGACCATGGCCGGGAGAAAGGCTTGATATCCCACCTTTGAGGCTTCGACCAGATCAAGGGTCATTTCGGTTTTCATGACTTCCCAATGCCTGAGAATTGCCCCGAAGGTGGAACCGCTCCAGGCAAAGAAAAAGACCGCGACCCAAAGTTTGAGGTGACCTTCTCCCATACGCCAGAGAGAGCCCGAGGCGCAACCGCCGGCGAAGATCATGCCAACGCCGAAAATCAAACCGCCGAGAAGCGAGCCGAGCCAGAACGTGGCGGGGATCGCCAAATAAGGGTCGAGCAGTCCTTTTGAAAAGAGCAATGATCCCAATGTCATGCTGATGGCCAAGGCAAGGATTGTCGCCTTGGTCATTGTTCCTTCACCGGTCATAAGGGGTTCTCGAATAGCGCGAGAGAAACAGAAACGGGAACGATGGAGAATAAAGCCGAGGGCGAAGCCGCCGAGCACGACGATGCCGCGAGAGGCAAACTTTTTTTCTTCACTGCCAAACCAGGATGAGGCCCAGAAAAGAATCCCGATTAAAACCGCCAAGCCGAACCAAGATATAACTTTCAATGTTCCTTCTGACTGTGGGTGCGGTGTCGGTGCGGTTTGTCCCCAGGTAATGGTTTCCATGCCCCAGAGCAGGATTTTAAGGCCGATGAAAGCGCCGCCCAGTAAACCGGCGAGCATGACCCAACCGGCCGGGGAGGAGAAAACGATGGGGGTAAAGAAACCTCCGACCGTGCAGCCGCCTGCCAGGGTCGCGCCGATCCCCATCAAAATTCCACCTATGGCGCCCCAGGCGTATTCAACAGGAGGAGGGCGGTTGATGCGGAATTGACCGGCTAGTGCGGCGGCCGTGAAAGCACCTAATACCAGGGTGATGTTGAGCAGTGAAATGCGATGGGTAAAGGGATTTTCCAGGCGCGGCTTGTTGCCGAGCAGGGCATTGAGCCCGATTAGTTCATTGAACCAATCGCCCCAGAGGCGCAGTCCTCCGAAAACACCCCAGAAAAATCCGCTGGCCATCAGTGCGATAACCACGGCGACAATGGCGAGGGCTCCGAAATAGGGAGACCATTCGTCCTGCAGCGCCGATTTGAAATCTTCTTTAAAGCCCGAGAGCACCGGTCCGTCTGTCATGGCAAATTGCCTCCCTGTGGATTGGACTTATTGGCAGCGGGCCGGGGTGTCGGAATCTTTAGCGCCGTGAATGTAAAATTCTATGACATGGGCCATCATTTCCTCGTTGGAAAGTTTGAGGAACTTTGAGGCGGCTTTGTTTTCATGCTGGATGCTGCTGCGGTAGGCTTGGCTGGCGTAATATTTGACCGATCCGTTGACAGAGCCGCCTTTGGCGTGTTGATCGGCTTGGAAATAAGCCGTCCATTCAGCCTTTTTCCGGTCGTAGGGAGAGGTGACCTTTCCGTCGTCTTGGCGGTGGCAGGCGTTGCAGATCAGACGATTGTAAACGCGGCCAATTTTCCAGTTGGCTTTTTCCGCAGCCTCAGCCGTATTAATGCTCAGAGGCTGTGAGGCAAAGGTTGCGACCACCGCAAGCAGCGGCAGGAGAAAGATATAGATTTGTTTTTTCATTTTATTTTTCCCAGACGTTATTTAAAAGACGGGCCGCCCTTTAAGGACGGCCCGCTTTGAGAACAGCCTCTAGTTCTGTTTGAGATCGTATTTGTCGTCACCGTGATAGGTGATTTCCGCATCAAGGAAGAAGACTTTCATGTCCGCTTTCAGCAGCTTGACGATATCGTAGGCTTCGCCGCTTCTCGCACCCGTGGCGCAAACGAATACGATGGGTTTGTCGGTGGGCAGCGATTCGATTTCATCTTCCAGGTCTTCCACGGGCATGTTTTTCGCACCGGGAATGGTCCCTTTGTCATATTCACCGGGGTCGCGTACGTCATAGAGGTAGATGCTGTCCGGCGCGTCTTTCATGATCTTGGTAAATGAAGCGACTGTGATGGTGTCACCGTCGGGACCGGCTTTGATCTCCGCGCCGCCAGCATTGGCTTCAAACGGCTCGGCGCCTTTGGCGACCGGGAAACCGGCTTTTTTCCAAGCGGGGAAACCGGGCTGGAAGAGCATCACATTGGTGTAGCCCATTTCCTTTGCCTTGATCGCAGACTTCATGCTCAACGGGCATTTCTCCCCACCACAATAGAAAATCAGTGGGGATTTTTTGTCGCTGGGCAGCATATTGGCCTGTTTGTCAAAGCTGCTATCGGGGATGCTGATAGCGCCCGGAACGTGACCTTTGGCATATTTACGTTTGAACGGACGGGCGTCGACTACAGTTGCCGTGTTTTTGGCAATGACATCTTTGATGTAAGGCGCATCAACCGAACCAAAGTTGCTTTGCTTGATCCAATCGGGGTAGCCGTCGGCATAAACGCGGATATTTGTGTAGCCGAGTTTTTCAGCCTTGAAGGCCGATTTGTGGCTCAGCATGCATTTTTGGCCGCCGCAGTAGAAGATAAGCAGCTTGCCTTTATCCTCAGGCAGCATTCCGGTCATTTTGTCAAAACCAGAATCGGGAATGCTGATGGCGCCTGGGATATGCCCCTTATTATAGCGTCTTTTATAAGGCCGTGAGTCAATGATGGCGACGTCGTCACGTACGGGAATAACAGCGTATTCCGCAATGAATTTGTAATCGACGATTTTTGAATATCGCTCCCCGTCTTCCGCAAAAGATGAAACGGGTAAGCTGACGAAAACCGCCACGACCAAAGCCGTTACAATGGCGAAGAATCTGGTTGTGGGTCTCATAGTCGTGTCCTCCTCATCCTTTATGACCTTATGGTCATGCCTTTGTTTGCCTGTTTTTTTTAATCTGTTCATGCTCCCACTCCGACTTGGAACGGCACTTCGGCGGTATAGGTTTCGTTGCCGTCCGCTTCCCAGCGGAAGGTGAAAGTGCCATCCCCCGTCACTTTTGCGTGGAAAAGCAGATAGGGGTCGGTGGCAATTCCAGCATCGTAATCGGCCGCGACGATTAGGGTGCCGTTGAAACGGCACACGAACCGTGTAATCCGGTTGCGTGGAACGGTTTGGCCGTTGCCGTCTTTTCTCCAGCCGGTTTCCATCGGGTGCCGAATTTTCGTTTTAATCGGAATGATCTCACCCGGTTCGGCGGTTTTCGGCATGCTAATTCTAGGAGTTTTGGGTTTCATGATTTTTCCCTCCTCAGCCGCATCCGCCAGCGCCGCGCGCAACTTTGCAGCGGGCTTTGGTATAGTAGAAGCTTCCGTCACTCATTTCGGCTGCCACAACAATGGTTTGAGATTGGGCGACCCGCATTCGGGTGGTGATGTCGACCTTGCCGCTCATTGGACTAAAGAAGTAGCTTCCCACATTGGGCACGGTATTCCGTTCAGCCAGAATATGTACGGCCTTAACGTGGTCTTCCTCGGTCATGGGGCTATCAACGGTAACGCGGATGCGCGTTCGTTTGCCGTCTTGGGTTAAGGCGGGCAATTCGATTGCCACCCGGCCTTCCTCTAGTGTCGCCCCGTTGGTTAGTTCATCCAGACGTTTTCTGACGTCTTTTGGAGAAGCTTGAACGGGCAGGGGAAGGCCTAGGAGTAACGCCGTAACGACAGCTGCGCCGCCCGCTTTTAAGACCTCTCTGCGAGAGAGGCGGAATTCTTGGATCGGAGTGGCGTACATGACTTAGTCCTCCTCCTGTTCGTCCCAGCCGGTGATCATCGCCTTCATATGGGCGGTCAGCGTGTGGCCGGTGGTGATCAGGTAAACGTGGCCAACCATGAAAATCACCAGAGCGAAAGCTGCAGCCACATGGAGCATGGCAATGATGCCGAGGCTGAGGCCGCTCAACCCCCAGGCCGCCCAATCGTTATAGAACAGATAGAGCAGTCCGGTGATCCAGATGGCCGGAGCCATCGCCAGCTTGAAGCCGAGATAGGCGAGAAGCTGGAGCGGGTTATGTTTGCGGATCGGCGTTGGTTTGTAGGGATGGTGTTCGCCCCTGAAAATGCCATAACCGTAGAACTTGATGACGGCGAAAAGTTTGTCGCTGGTGGGTACGTAGTGCCGCCATTCTCCTGTGGTTATGTGCCAGAAGATGGCGAATATCCAGAGACCGATCAGCGCCCAGGCCGACGTAGTGTGCCAGAATACGGCGCTCTCGAAACCAAGCGCCTTGTAAGTCCCATGGATCTCAAATCCGGTGAAGGCCATGCCAATGATTAGGGCCGCCTGGGACCAGTGCCAGAAACGTTCGAATCCCTTGAAAATATATACCCGTTTTGTCGTGGCGGTCATGATCAGCCCTCCTTCCCGGATTTGCCGTTGCGTCTGTTGAGGAAGAACCTCAAGGCACCGTGGGCCGTAACGCCAAAGGCTGTGAGAGCGAGAATGCCGAACCCGCCAAGATCGAGCCAGCGGTTGGCGTCTCTGCCTGGAAGATAGACGCCGTCGATATTGGCGAGGCGGCCATCCTTGGCGTGGCAGTCTTCACATTGCAGAGACTCTTTCGCCGGGGCGACCATATGGGCCATCGGCCACGACATTTCGGTTTCAATAAATCCATACTCGCCGCTGTAAGGCAGGTTGGCCGCCTTCATGCCTTTGGTAATGGCTTCCTGCCAGTCAAAGGTTTTCCAGAAACCATCTTTGCCGGTGGTATGGGGAATTGCCATGGTTTTGTTGCCGACGTCGTAAGGCTGTTTACCGCGCATCAGCTTAATCGGCCAGATCAATGCGTTGGGATCGTCGGCGCTGCCCATGAACTTATTGACTTCAACGACCTTCGTCGGATCGATCTTGTCGGTCGGCAGGGTGTAGAGAACGTTGCCGTTGAACCAGCGGTATTCGGGCACAACGTCCCGCTCCCATTTGAAGTCGCCCTTCTTGGAATTGTAGATTTCGTTGCCTTCCGAATCGAGGCGGGAGAAAGGTTTGCCCTTGTCATTCATTTTTCCGGCCTGAGACCAGTCCCACCACATTTTGGAAGGGTAGTCTCCCCGTGCAAAATGAGGGATATGGCAGGTTTGGCAGGCAATGCGATCAGTGTGGTCGTTGAGTTTTTCATCCTTCATCGGGCGGTCGCCATGGCAGGAAACGCAGGTTGCACGACTTCCGTCGGTCTTTCCCGGTACGTCCACACCACCTGTATCTTTAGCCTTTGGGGTATAACGGCTACCGCTCACCATATGTGCGTCGGTTGTATGGCAGGTCGAGCAAGAGAAGTTCAGTCCGTCGGCATCCATATGGACGTCAACGAAGATATCGGGTGCTTCAAAACTTGGATCGAGATCGCCGTGTTTGACCGCTTTGCCGCCGCCGCCCTTGAAGTGGCAGGTGCCGCAACTGGTGCGACTTGTTTTGCCAACATTTTGCGCCACCTTGTCAAGTTTAACGCGCTTGCCTTCCCGCAGTCGGTTTTTGTCGTAGGCGCCCGTTGTGTCGTGGCAGACGAGACAGTCGACCTTCTCTTCAGCCGTGAAGTCGAAAGTGTTGTCGGTCCAGCCGTAACCAACATGACAAACAGAGCAGCCTTTAATGTTCGACTGGGTCGAAATGCAGAAGTTGTTAACGACGTTCCGCTTCCCCAAAAGCTGTCCGGTGTCGGGATTTTTGAACTCCCAGGTCCAGTGCTTTGTTTTATGAACCTGTTTGGCGGCTTCCGTGTGGCAGGACAGGCAGGCTTTTGTAACCTGCGGTCCCGTCTCGAACGGTCCTTCCAGTTCTTTGAATTTGGTGTGATCGGCCGTCGATGTTGTGGCCGCAAAAGCATCTTGCGCCAGCGGCAAGGCCATGACGAAAGCGAAAATGATGGAAGTCTTGACGAAATGGACGAACGCCCTGACCAATTCGGTATTCTTCTGCATATCGGCCCCCCTTATTATTCGGAGGAGGCGGCTTGCCGAGAAATCGGCATTTGAATGCCGCGATCCTGAAGGTTCCAAGACCTATAACATAAGGCGGAACTAATATATACTCAAAGTGGTGTAGGCGTAAGCGATTTTGGTCAATAACTGATATGCAGGTTGGATATAGACAGATATGCCGCAAGTGCATAGGTGAATGAAAAACCCCGGCTTTTGGCCGGGGTTTGAGTTTAGGGGGTTGATTGGGCCGGGAGGACCAGGGGAGGGGGGAGGGAATGTCCGCCCGGCCTTTCTGAGTCTCAATATATATTACTGAACGCGTTTATCAAGAGAAAAATGAACGTGTTCATTTAAAATATCATTTGACGGCTGATATACTTTTTGGGGGCGACTCGTGGTAGGCTCAAATAGTCGGACTAGAAAAGGGGAAACCGTTGTGACGCCTACCGTTTTGCCGGAAGTGATCGACTTTTTAGAAAATCTGGAAGATCGGGTGGAGGTGATTGAAACCCATATTTCCATGGTTTTCCTTGCTGGTGAACGAGCGTTCAAAATCAAGAAGCCCGTTAAGTTTCCCTATCTCGACTATTCGACTCCCAACCTGCGTAAAGCGCTGTGTGAGGAAGAGCTGCGGATTAACCGCCGCACCGCACCGACGCTTTATCTGGCGGTGCGCAGTATTACCCGAGAAGAGGACGGCCTGATCGTTTTTGACGGAGGCGGCGAGATTCTCGATTGGGTGGTGGAAATGGCTCGATTCGATCCGGCTGGGCAGTTTGATCAGATGCCGTGGAATATACCTATGGATCGTGAGTTGATGGAGCGGTTGGCCCAATCCATAGCCCTGTTTCATCGGGATGCGGAGGTGCGGTCCGATAAAGGAGGGTTTGAGGGGCTTAACTATATCGTTGAGAACAACGCCGAATGCTTGAAAGCCTGGGGAGAGGCTTTGTTTGAGCCGACTCTGGTCGCTACGCTCAATGAGCAGTCCCGTGCCGAAATCAAGCGGGTTGCCGAGGTGCTGGACCGACGAAAGGCCAATCGGCGGGTGCGTCATTGCCATGGCGACTTGCATTTGCGCAATATCTGTTTGGTCGAGGGAGAGCCGGTTCTTTTCGACGCCATTGAATTTTCCGACGATATCAGTTGCATCGATGTACTCTACGATCTGGCGTTTCTTTTGATGGATCTGGATTTCCGCGGTCGCCGCCGTGAGGCTTCGTTGGTGTTCAATCGTTATATGGATATTGCGGGCGATGTCCGAGGGCTGGGCTGTTTGCCCTTGATGATGTCCTTGCGGGCGGCCATTCGCGCTCATGTGGGGGCCTCGGCTTTGGATGCAAGTCCGCAAGAAACATGGAGCGCAACTGCGGTGGCGGAGAGCCAAGCTTACCTTACGAGTGCGCTTGCCTACCTGCAAACAGAACCGCCCCGTTTGGTGGCGGTGGGCGGCTTGTCGGGAAGCGGGAAGTCCCGCTTGGCGCGTAAAATTGCCCCTTTGATATTCAGGGCGCCGGGCGCGTTGGTTTTGCGAACCGATGCCATTCGTAAGAGGCTGGTTGGTAAACTGCCTTTAGAGCGGCTGGATAAAGAAGCCTATACGCCCAGTATGTCGGATAAAACCTATGATGCGCTTTATGCGGATGTATTAGCGGCCCTAAAGGCTGGACATACGGTTATTGCGGATGCGGTCTTCGCCCGGTCGGGGGAGCGCCAGGCCATTGAGGCCGTAGCGCATGAGGCTGGTGTTTCTTTTACAGGACTTTGGGTGGATGCGCCGCTTGAAGTGCGGGTTCAGCGGGTTTCAAAACGCAAAAAAAATGTTTCCGACGCCAATGGCGAGGTGGCGAAGCTTCAGGAAAACTACGATCTTGGTGAGATGAGTTGGATTGAAGTCGATAGTGCGGGAGAGCGTGAGCAAACGGTTGCCAATGCTCTTGATGCTCTCGGTATAAATCATTGAGTTCAATGGAAAAAACTCATGTTCAGGCGGTTTTTGTTGCACTATACTAGTAATCAATAGCCTTTAAAGTCCCGGGAGGTCATCATGTCGATCAGAACAATTCTCGTACCATTGGATGGCAGCCAGGAAGCCATGGCCGCGTTGCAAGCCGCCGCTGCCGTCGGCCGGAAATTCAAGTCCCATATGGACGTTCTGCATGTTAAACCGGATGCCCGCGCCGCCGTTCCATTGTTGGGCGAAGGCATGTCAGGCGCAATGATCGAAGAGATGATCACCCTGGCCGAGCAGGAGGGCAACGAGCGCTCGCAAAAAGCTCACGACCAGTTCGATGAGTTTTGTAAAACAAATAAAATTTCCGTCTTTGATCGGGAAACCGAAGAGCCCGGCCCGGCGGCATCGGTGACGGCCGGATGGCTCGAAGTGACCGGACGCGAGGACGAGCAGGTTGGACGGACGGCGCGTCTGGCCGACTTAATCGTCGTTAGCCGCGCCTCCGATGAGGGCGAGTTTGCTTCGGGAGCGGTATTGAACGCCGCCTTGTTCGAGAGTGGTCGACCCGTGTTGCTTGCGCCGCCCAAGTTGAAGGGGCGGTTTGGAAAAACCATTGCCGTAGCCTGGAACGGCAGTGCTGAATCGGCCCGCGCCGTCAGTGGCGCGCTACCCTTTTTGAAAAAGGCCGAGAAGGTTTATGCCCTAACCGCGGATACGGAAAACACCAACCAGAAAGTTTCGAACGACTTGGCTGATTTTTGTGCTTGGCACGGCATTAAGGCCGAACCCGTCGGCTTCTCACCGGCCGGTCATTCGGTCGGTGAAGCGGTTTTGATGGAGTGCGAAAAGCTTTCGGCCGATATGCTGGTTATGGGGGCCTATACCCATAGCCGTATGCGGCAACTCATCCTCGGCGGCCTGACCGATCATGTGCTACATAACGCCACCATTCCGGTGCTAATGGCCCATTGATATTGCTAAAGGGGTTTGTCGGGTTTCTTGCCTGCTTTCTTGTTTTTCAGCCGCTTTGGGCTGCGGAAGACAGCAAGGTTGATGATCGTGTTCTGGTTGATCCAACCATCATGCCCTGGCGTGCTATCGGCCGGGTAAACCGGCAAACGGTTGGCGGGCATTGTACCGGTGTTTTGATTAGTCCCGATACGGTGCTGACGGCCGCTCATTGTCTGTGGAACCCACGAACCCGAAAAAGAATGCCGGTCCAATCCATGCATTTCCTGGCAGGATATAAAGGGGGCGAATGGATAGCCCACTCGCGGGCCTCCTCTTTGTTCGTCGCCCCTGGATACAAACCGCGTTACAAGGGGAACTCTTCAACCGACCGTACGGCCCGGGATTGGGCCGTAATGAGGCTGGAAAAGCCTATTGGTTCAAAAATCGGCTGGTTTTCGGTTCTTCCTTTCGACCGGGAATACCTTAAGGTTTTTAAGAAAGAGGGGCGCAGTATCGTTCAGGCCGGGTATAGCGGCGACAAGCCCCATGCTCTTTCGGTCGATAGAGACTGCTCGTTAGACAAAATTCTAAAACGCTGGCCGTTGCTCCGGCACAGTTGCCACGTCAAAGGGGGGGATTCCGGCTCTCCGATTTTCACCCGCCATGGTGATGGATACGGTCTCGTTGGCATTCATGTAGGAAGCCAAGTTGAAAAGGGAAAGAAGGTCGGTTTTGCCGTAACGGCCAAGACGATCCTTGATGGGTTAGCCGAATAGATCGCCCTGTGCCGGTGGTAACGGCTTTTCTTCTTCTGCCGATAGATTGCCGTTTGGGCGCAATACATCTTCAACTTGAGTGAATTTCTGCGTCGAATCGAGCCAATGCCTCGCACCTTCCTTGGTTAGAATAACCGGCATGCGATTGTGAATATGGGCGATTTCGGGCAGGGGGGCGCAGGTCACGATGGCGAAATATGCGCCGTCGGTCAGTCCGGCGAATGCGAACAGAGGCGCATCGGTGGGGGTAATCAGGTTCTTCCGTTTACCCGTCTCCGTCGCACGCCATTCATAATAGCCGCTGGCTGGAATGAGGCAGCGTCGGTTTAACAGGGGGCGGAACATTTGTTTCTCGCTTAGGGTTTCCGCCCTTGCATTCAAGATGGGCTTTTTCTCATCCCAAGGGGCGGGCAATCCGAAGCCCAGAAGAATGGACTTGCCGGGTTCTGTAATAACCGGTGCGGGGTCTGTCGGCCGGATTTCCATCTGTGGATCCCAGGTGGGGAAATCCTCGATAGCGAAGAAGGCGGCAATTTCGTCTGTTGAGTTTTTAAGCTGAAAGCGTGAGCACATATTTACTGTTTAGTAGATTCGATCTACAGGCCCTAGCGCCTGAGTTTTTTTTCTTCTAGGCTGCGGCCATGAGCGATGAACGTAAAAGAGTGATCATTACTGGCGCAAGCCGGGGGATCGGCCATCATACGGCGCGGTTTTTTCTTGAGAAGGGGTGGGAGATCATCACCTGCTCGCGTGAAGACACGCCAGCCGAATGTCGCCGTGATCCCAACTGGACGACTCATATTCCAACCGATTTGGCCAATGCCGAGAGTGTCGCCAATTTTATAAAAGAAGCCAATAAAGTGCTTGGCGATAAGCCCTTACATGCGTTGGTCAACAACGCGGGTATGTCGCCCAAAACCCCCTATAAAGAGCGGCTTGGTTGCCTGAATGGCGACCTCAATGTCTGGAAAGAAGTCTTCGATTTAAACTTCTTTGCTCCGCTCAAGCTTTCACGCGGATTTGCCGCAGCGCTCCACCGGGGTAAGGGAGCCATTGTCAACGTCACCTCAATTGCGGGCCATTTTATCCACCCCTTCGCCGGGGCGGCCTATTCCATTTCCAAGACCGCGCTCTCGGGGCTGACCAGGGAAATGGCCAATGAATTCGCCGACCTGGATGTGAGGGTCAATGCGGTTGCCCCCGGTGAGATTGAGACGGATATGATCCAGCCTGAATATGAGGCGTTGATCCCGCGGATACCGCTGAATAAAATGGGAACGCCTGGCGATGTAGCGGGCACTATTTATTTTCTTTGTTCGGAAGATTCAGCCTATGTGACCGGTACCGAAATTTGGGTGACCGGCGGCCAGCATCTTTTCTAGCACTCACTTGACCGCGTCCCTCGGCAGGTCGGATTTATCTGGTATTCTGTCGCCTACGGGTAGTTTGGGGCCGACCATCTGGTGGGGTGGGAGGAATAACCATTCAGTCGAAATCGCTCCAATTGTTGCAGCGAATTACGGCGGCGGCCAATGAGGCTGAAACGCCGGATGATGCTTTGCAGTTCGCGCTGGACGAAGTTTGCCGGTTTATGGACTGGCCGATCGGTCATGTCTATCTTCCCGACCCGCAGGAAGGGGGGAAGCTGGCTTCGGCTGGGCTATGGCATTTGGAAAACGCCCGCGCTGCAGCGAATTTTTGTCTGGTTAGCGAAGCCACTCGCTTTGCGCCGGGGGTGGGGTTGCCGGGGCGCGTCTACCAGTCGGGTAAGTCGGCCTGGATTGTCGATGTCGGGCAGGACCCAAATTTTCCGCGCGCCAAGCTGAGCAAAAACCTCGGTGTGCGCGCTGGCTTCGCCTTTCCGGTTTTAGCCGGGATGGAAACTGTTGGCGTCCTTGAGTTTTTTTCCCCTGAGGCCGTGGAGCCGGATGAGAATACGCTCGCCCTGATGAGCGACGTAGGCACCCAGTTGGGGCGGGCCATCGAACGGGATCGGGCCGAAAAGGAGCTTCGTGAGCGAGAGCGTTATATCCATGCGATTTTGGACAACCTTGTCGATGGGGTTATCGCTATTGATGGTCGTGGGCGGATCGATTCCGTCAATCCTGCGGCGGAACGCATTTTTGGTTATACGCAGGAAGAAATGGTTGGAGAAAGTCTTACTCTTCTAATGCCGACGCCCCATAGCGATCACTGGGCCGGACGGATGGAGGAGTATATGGACCTCGGTCGGATGCGGTTCCATGAAGCCGGGGCCAGGGAAGTGGCTGCGCGACGGCGCGACGGCAGTGAATTTCCCATGGAGCTCACGGTTAGTGAGTTTAGAAGCGGCGAGCGAAATTTATTCATCGGCGTGGTCCGTGATCTGACGGACAGAAAGGAGCATGAACGGGAGCTTCATCAGGCCCAAAGGCTGGAGGCAGTCGGGCAACTGACAGGCGGAATCGCTCATGATTTCAACAATGTGCTGACGGCCTTGTTGGGGAATTTGCAGATTATGGAGGGGATGCTTTCCGACCGACCTGAAGTGTTGGAGCGACTGGGGGTGGCGTTGGAAGCTGGGCGACGGGCTGCGGAAACGACCAAGCGTCTGATGACGTTTGCCCGGCGACAGCCGATGAAGCCGGAAAGCTTCGATGTGAACGAGTTTTTGCCCGAAACCCTGAAGCTGGTCCGTCGGACCTTGTCCGAGAATATCGAGATCGAAGTTGTCTATGCAGCCAATAAAGCGCCTGTGAAGCTTGATAAAAGCCAGCTTGAAAATGCTGTTATTAACCTTGCCGTCAATGCGCGTGACGCCATGGAGAATGGCGGCAGGCTACATATTGAGACCGGGCTTGAGACTGTTGATGGGGGAAGCAGCGGAGACTTGCCTCCTGGCGATTACGTGTGCATCGCCTTTTCTGATACGGGGGCGGGGATGGCTGAAGATGTCAAAGATAAGGTGTTTGAGCCGTTTTTCACGACCAAGGATGTGGGAAAGGGAACGGGGCTGGGCCTCAGCATGGTTTACGGTTTTGCGGGCCAGTCTGGTGGCGGTGTGCGAATGGAAAGTGAGATCGGTAAGGGGACAACCGTTGAGCTTCTCCTGCCGGTCGTTAGAGCCATGGAAGCACCGGAGCAGGCTATCTCTTCGAAAGCTCTTCCACGAGGAACTGAGCATATTCTTGTCGTCGAAGATGATGCGGAGGTCCGCTCATTTGCGAAACAGGTGCTCGAAACCTTGGGGTATGAAGTTTCCGAAGCGGATACCGCGATTGAGGCGCTTAAACTCATCGATCAGGGGCTAAATATCGACTTGCTGTTTTCGGATGTCATTATGCCTGGGGGGATGTCGGGACGAGTTCTGGCGGAAAAAATTCAGCATAAATGTCCTAATGCAAAAATCCTGTTGAGCACCGGTTATGCCGAAGAACTCAATGCCACAGACCGTTCCGTGCTCAGCGGTATGGAATTGCTCGGCAAGCCTTATGAGCAGATTGGTCTAGCCGTAGCAGTGCGGAGGACATTGGATGGAAAATAGCCAGCCAGCCCTTCAATCTACTGTCACTTGTCCAGAGTGCGGTCATCAAGAAACCGAGACAATGCCCGTTAATGCCTGCCAGTTTTTCTATGATTGCAAGGCCTGTGGCGCCGTGCTTAAACCGAAAAAGGGTGATTGTTGCGTCTTCTGTTCTTACGGCGACAGACCATGTCCTCCAGTTCAGATGGAGGGGGCTGGGTGCTGTGATGGAGTAAAGAAAACCTAGCCAGAGGCTTCGTTCAGTTCGGCGTAGCACTCGTTGCGGAAAGCTTCTAGCCATTCAAGACGGGATTCGAACTCTTCAATGTCATGATCGAGCCAGGAGACCAAAAGGCCCGTATCATCGGCATGGTGCTGACGTAGGTCGATAAGACGGCCCAACTCGGCCTCACATGTTTCGATCAACAGTTCTGCCTGTTCGCAACGATTTCGTGTGTTGAGCAGATGCATGAATCGGAACTTCAGGGTAACGATCAGCATGGTGATGTCGTTGAAGCTCGCTCGAACGGGGGCGACCATTAAGGTGCGGAGTTCTTCCCATCCTTTGTCGGTCAGCTTGAGTTCGGCGTCGTCTTCCATGCCAACGCCCCCGACCCCTTCGACCAACCCTTCAAACCGCAGCAGTTCGATGGAGGTGCCCATTAGCTCGAGTTGAGGGCCGACGAGACGGCTGACGAAATGTCGCACCGATGCCGCCAACTGGCTATAGCGCATGGTTTCCTGGGCGAGTGTGCCCAGGGCGCAGAGCCGTATAGCCTCTTTGGGAGTCAGTGTGTTGTCAGCATACATTGCGTTCTCTTGGCCCGCGCCAGTTCTTTCTCGATTCGAGTGCGAGTTTAGCCCAAAAAGACCGCCAAATCCATATGGCGCCTTTCTCGTCGCATTCAGCAGTTAAGAATAGGTCGCAATATCTGGGAATTCAATTGTGAGAACGCAAGGGGGCAAAAAAAGAGGAGCAGTGGTCTAAAAGACCGCTGCCCCCAAGTCCGCCGAGAAACTACGTCTTGCTCAGGGTTTCCCCAATGAAGGGTAAACCACTAAAATCTAATAAACACTAAGAGGCGGTGGAGGCGCATCACCCAAATGGGTGATGGGTGGCCGTTTCATGCAGCTTTTTCGATTCTTACGTGTTTTCAAATAAAAAAGGACACTGTAAAAGCGCCCTTTTCTGCAGAAAATGTTCAACCTTAGGCTGCTTGCTTGATTCCCAGGCTGTTCCATATTTCTTTTAGCGAAGCGACCAGATCATCCATCATCGCATCGTCGTGGAGCGGCGTCGGCGTAAAGCGTAGGCGCTCGGTGCCGCGTGGGACGGTGGGATAATTGATCGGTTGGACATAGTGGCCATATTTTTCGAGCAGGTCGTCGCTTGCCTGTTTGCAGAGCTTGGGATCGCCAACCATGACCGGGACGATGTGGCTGGGCGTTTCCATGTTGGGAATGCCCGCTTCAGTCAATTTCCGTTTAAGCGTCGCTGCACGCTCTTGATGCTTAACCCGGAGTTCGTTGTGTTTTTTGAGCCACCGGATGCTGGTTAGCGCTGCGGCCGCTACGCCGGGAGGCATGGACGTGGAGAAAATGAAGGCCTGGCCGTAGGAGCGGGCGAAATCGCAAAGTGCTTCGGAGCCGGCAATATAGCCACCGACTACGCCAACGGCTTTGGCGAGCGTTCCCTGGATGCAATCGATGCGCTCCATCTGGCTATCGCGCTCTGCGACGCCTGCGCCGGTTTCGCCATACATGCCAACGGCATGGACTTCGTCGATGTAGGTAAATGCCCCATACTTCTGGGAGACATCAACAATGTCTTTGATCGGGGCAATATCGCCGTCCATGGAATAGACCGATTCAAATGCGACGATCTTGGGTGAATCGATGGGGGCTTTCTTGAGCAGGTCTTCCAGATGGTTGGGGTCATTGTGCCGCCAGATTTGTTTGTCGGATTTGCCGTACTTGACCCCGGCGATCATCGAGTTGTGGTTCAATTCGTCGGAAAACATGACGCATCCGGGCAGCATCATGCCCAGTGTCGATAGGGCAGAGAGGTTAGCCGTGTAACCGGCCGAAAACAGTAGCGCAGATTCTTTGCCATGCCAGTCTGCCAGCTCTTGCTCGAGGAGAACGTGGTAGTGGTTGGTGCCGGAAATGTTTCGCGTCCCACCCGATCCGGCGCCGCATTCGTCAATGGCGGTTTTCATGGCATCGACCACCTCGTCATGCTGGCCCATGCCCAGGTAGTCGTTGGAGCACCAGTAGACGATCTCGCTGGTCGAGCCATCGTCGTGGTGGCGGGTTGCTCGAGGAAACTCTCCCCGGTGTCTCACCTGATCGATGAAGACACGGTAGTTCCCCTCCTCTTTGAGTTCCGCAATCTTATCGGCGAAAAACTTTTCGTAATCCATCGTACGTCTCTTTGTCCCAGGGTCACTGATTCTTAAACGGCGTGCGGGGCCGCAAGAACAAACCCGCATTGTAGTATGCTATTGCCCCCACCGGCAAGCGACAGACTTTTTCTGCTTTTTTTTAGCTTAAAGCCCCTCAAGCCATCGTTGAGTCTGATCAAGCGCAGCGCCGAATTTCTCCAGCATTTCCGCAATTTGGCTATCCGTAATGACCAAAGGTGGCGAAAATGCGATGGTGTCACCCAAAGCCCGGACGATCAGCCCATTTTCCTGGGCAAAGGCGACAATTTTAGCCCCTACGGCCAAGTCGGAAGAGAAGGGGGCTTTGGTTTCTTTATCCGAAACCACTTCGACGCCCGCTACCAAACCGACGCCCCTGACCTCGCCGACCAGCGGATGATCGCCAAAGGCGCGCAATCCGTCTTGGAAGGCAGGACTTACCGTTTGAACGTGGCCGATAATATCGTCCTCTTCATAGATGCGGATGGCTTCAAGGGCCGTTGCTGCGGCGACCGGATGGCCTGAATAGGTATAGCCGTGGCCGAAAACACCGAGTTTTGCGCTCTCATCGACGCAAGCCGAAAAGATTTCTTCGCTGACCAGTACGGCGGATATGGGAACGTAAGCCGACGACAAGGCCTTGGCCGAGGTGATGATGTCGGGCTTTAAGCCATAGGTCTGACTGCCCCACCAGTTTCCGGTTCGCCCAAACCCGCAGATCACTTCGTCGGCAACCAACAGGATGTCGTACTTCTTCAGCACCGCCTGAATTTTCTCGAAATAGGTGGCTGGCGGGGTGATAACGCCGCCTGCACCCATCACCGGTTCGGCGAAAAAGGCGGCAACCGTTCCCGGACCTTCCTCAAGGATCATTTCTTCGAGGTTGGCGGTTAGGCGGGTTGCGTAGTCCTCTTCAGACTCGCCTGCCTGTGCGCCTCGGTAATAGTAGGGGCAATCGGTATGCAGAATGCCAGACAAGGGAAGGTCGAAGTCGTTATGCACCATAGGCAAGCCGGTCAGGCTGCCCGAGGCCACCGTAACGCCATGGTAGGCTTTATCCCGTGCGATGATCTTCTTCTTCACCCGGCGGCCCTTGGCGTTGTTGTAGTATTTGATCAGCTTGATGGCCGTATCGTTGGCCTCGCTGCCTGAATTGGCGAAAAATACCTTGGACATAGGAACGGGAGATTTTTCGATCAGCTTTTCGGCCAGATCGACAGAAACGTCGGGTACCCGGCCATTGAAGCCATGGTAGAACGAGAGCCGTTTCATGGCGTCGCTGGCGGCCTTGATCAACCGGTCTTCGCCGAAACCCAGCGCCGTACACCAGAGTCCGGCCATGCCTTCCAGGTACTGCTTGCCATTCTCGTCGTAGACGTAAATCCCTTCGCCCCGGTTGACCACGAGAGAGGGGCCGTTCTCCTTGTGGGCTTTGAGGTTGGTATAGGGGTGAAGGACGTAAGCTACGTCTCGGCTGGCCGTTGAATTTGCACGGTCTGACACGATGCCGGTTCTCCCTGTCGCTGTCATGCTCTGTTGGTTGCCGGGATCATAGGTCGCTTTTTAGAGCAAGTCCAACGCAACGGAGCCGATGGAGCGCCATAATTATTTTGCAGATCAGCCTTGAAACTAATGTGTGGCACAATGACTTGCCAATTGGACGGCGAAACCCCACCATGAAGGCATTGCCGGTCAGGCGGCATCAACCAGCGACAGGAGGCGGCAATGGCGCTTAAAGACATTCTCGTTCATGTGGATAATACCAAGAATTGCGCGACGCGCCTGGAAACGGTCATGGCGCTGGCCAATGAATGCGATGCCCATGTGACCGGTGTCTACGCCTATCAAAGACCGGTTATTCCGGCCTTTATTCAGGCCCAGATCGGCCAGGGGGTTCTGGAGGAACAGGCACGCCAGTTGACGGGGCTTCGCGAAAAAGCCAAGGTGGATTTCAATGAAATAGTGCGCAAGGCCGGGGTCCGGGGGGAATGGCGCGCCGTTGAGGGAGAGGCTTTCGAGGTTCTCAGACTCAATGCCCGCTATTCGGATTTGTTGGTGCTTGGGCAATACGATCCGCATGACGACGCCAATGAAGGGCTTGACGACCTCCCGGACCGCCTGGTGTTGTCCTGCGGACGCCCGGTTCTGATGGTGCCTTACGCCGGACGGTTCACGGATATTACGCGCCGGGTCATGGTCGCCTGGGACGGTAGCCGCTTAGCCTGCCGAGCTCTGAACGATGCTTTGCCGCTCATGGAGCGGGCTAAGGCGGTCGATGTCCTGTCGATTAATCCTCAGGATGCAGCGAAGGGGCACCATGCATTCCCAGGAGCGGATATCTGCCTTCATCTGGCTCGCCATGGCATCAACGCAGAGGCCCACCATGTCGTCGCAGACGATATGGATGCAGGCGATATGCTGCTCTCAAGGGCTGCCGACGATGGCGCTTCTATGTTGGTGATGGGGGCTTATGGTCACCGGCGTCTACGGGAGTTGGTCTTGGGAGGAGTGACCCATCATATCCTCAAACATATGACGGCTCCGGTTTTAATGGCTCATTAGCCGGGGTTTGCGCTTATTCGGCGATGATGACCTTTGTAGCGCCTCGTTTGGCTTGATACATGGCGTCGTCGGCCAGGGAAACGAGATCGATAAAGGTTTGTCCGTTCTCGGGGTAGATGGCGATGCCGATGCTGGCGTCGAGTTGCAGCTCAAGATTACCCACATGGAAAGGCTTGAGGAGAGCCTCGCGGATTTTTTCGCCCAGCGCCTTCAAGGCTCCGTTGCTACCGCCATCGAGACAGAGAAGAATGAACTCGTCGCCCCCGATGCGTGCCACCGTGTCGCTGGAGCGGACACAAACCTGCATCCGCTCGGCAACATTTTGTAAAACTTGGTCACCGACTAAATGCCCGTGCGTGTCGTTGATCGGTTTGAAACGATCAAGGTCGAGATAGAAGATGGCCAGACGGCTTTTGTTGCGGGTCGATTTTTCGATCGCTGTTTTAACACGGTCTTCCAGAAGGATGCGGTTGGGCAAGCCGGTTAGCGCATCGTGGTTCGCCAAGTGTCGGATTGCTTCGGATTCTCTTTTTTGCGAGGTGATATCTCCAAAGACTTCCACGTAGTTGGAAATTTTCCCCGTCTGTTTGTCGCGGATGACCGAAATAGCGGCGCGTGAAACCATGATGCCGCCGTCCTTGCGCCGGTTCCATAACTCTCCCGTCCATTGGTCATTGGTATGGAGGCTTTCCCACATGCGCTCGAAGAATGCCCGGTTATGACGACCCGATCCGAGAAACTTGGGGTCTCGGCCGATAACCTCGGTTCTGTTGTATCCGGTAAGGCGGCAGAAGGCTGGATTGACCGAAACGATTTTATTTTCCGTATCGGTGATCATCATCGCTTCGGTAGAGGTTTCGAATACGGCAGAGGCTAGATTCTGCTCATGTTCGGCTTTTTTACGTCGGGTGATATCGGTGAAGCTGACCACCACCCCATCGTTCAGCTTCACGCCGAGCACTCTGAACCAGTGGCGTTTGCGGTGGAAGGTGAACTCTTTCTCTATATCGAAAGGTTCATTCCGTTTGACCGCTCTGACAGCCATTTGAAACAACTCTTCATCGATGACGTCAGGGAGCTGCATTTTAACCAGTTTTCCGAGGAAGCGATCCTTGGGGGCGCGAAAATACCTTTCTGCCTTTCGGTTCAGGTATTGGGCTCTGAAGTCTGCGATAGCGCCATTTTGGTTGCGCACGGCTTCCAATACCAGATAGGCGATGAGTGAGCGGTCCATAATGCCCGACAACATCGCCCTGGTGCGTTTTTCCGCATCTCGTGCATTGTGTTCAGCGGTGCATTCCGTGCCGGTGCCCCGATAGCCCAAGAAAGAACCGTCTTTATCGAAAAAAGGACGACCGCTGGTTCTGAACCAGATAAGTTGTCCGGCGCTGTCGGTAATCTGATATTCGAAATTTTTGAACGGCCGGTGATTTTCAAGATCGGCGAGATGTTTTCTCCAGCCTATTTCGTTCCCCTGCATTATACCGACATCGGTTCTTTTTTGTCCGACAAGATCTTCGGCTTTGCCGCCAGTCGCCAGCTCGTAATTGGAAGAGATGAAGGTAAAAGTGAAATTCTGGTCCATCTCCCAAAACCAGTCGGAGCCCACTTCGGCGAGGTCGCGGTACTGTTCTTCCAGTGCGTTGCTTCGCGCCAGCGACTTTTGTAGAGGACGGTAGAGAAGGAAAAAATTTACCCCTAAGACGACAATCATCAGGATTGCGACGTTGAAGAAAGCCTCGGCCCATCTATTTTCAAACCCCAGGGAAGGCAGGGTCATCATGGTGAGAAATTCAACGGCACATATGGCAAGCAGGGTTGCAACTAAGTGGGCAATAGCCGTTGTTTGTCTGGCCGTATTATCCTTCGGCATGGTGAGGGGAGCGTCCTGTTGTCGTCTATTAAAGTTTTTATATGTTCTTTTTCAGGACGGATTATAAATCTTTGATTGAGTAAGGCAATTCCAGATCGACGATTGTTTCAAAAGAAACAAGAGGCAAGAAAACAAACGGAGCGCAGCCCACTACGGTAAGTTGCGCTCCGTCGGAATAATTGTGTAGTAGATTGGAGTCAGTAGCCGTTGGCTATGTTGATTAGCCGTTGGACTTCATCGGAAATGTCGCTTTTCGAGAAGGTCTTTTGAGCCTTTTCGTCATAAGCGAAGGCGGTGATATTGGCTAATTCCTGACCGGTTAGGTCAATCTGCCCGCCGATGGTCGCTTTTTGCACTTCGATCATCGATTCCGCATGGGTCCACATGCGTGCGCCGAAATCGAAAAGGTTGGTGGCGTTGCGCAGGGTAAAACGACTGTCGAGCCGTGGGCCGATTTCACCGCCGATCCCGTTGACCGAATGGCATGCGACGCAGCCCTTTTCGACGAAAAGCGCTTTGCCGTTCTCGGCATCCATAGACGGAACGACCAAGTCGCCGAGACTTTTTGCTTGAGCCGGAATGGAAATGGCCGCCGTCATTGCCGCGGCCAGGATGATTTTAGTAAAGCGCATGGAACCCCACCTTGATAATTAGTTTGATCTAATATTAGAAATCTAACAATTTAAATCAAGGGGGATTTTGGGGATGCCATAAAGGTTGAAAGATTGGCGCCCCATAGCGACCAGTCCAGTTAAGTCGAAGGGGGCGGGGTATCCAAGAGGTCGGATTTCTTTTTCAAAAATTCATCCCGATCAATTTCACCCTGGACATAGCGAGTTTCTAGCAACGTCAGAGAGTCTGATTTTCTTTGCTCGCTATGGCAGTGGTCGCGATTGCGACCGCGCATAAAAAAACGAAACGCAAAAATAATCAGGGCAATGAATAGTAGGATGAGAAAAATGGAAAGGGGACCATGAAACAAGTGGGGGTGACCGCCCCAACCGTAGCCGTAGTCGTACCACATTCGTTTTCTCCTATTTTTTTTGGGGGGGCGAGAAGCCGGTCGCCTCGGGAGGGCGACCGGCCGCTCGTATTGGGAGGAAGCGCTAGGCCCTACTGGCCTTGAGCTGCGACGCTACTTAGTGGGACGCATCCTACCCGTGTTTCTATCGACTTCTAAGGTCTGAACCAAGGAGCCGTCTTTGGTGACGATTTCGGCGATTGCCGTGTTGTCGTCTTTGGCTTCGACCTTGCCGACCTTGAGGTTGTCGTTGCCGTGCATGGCGATCTTGCCTTCCAGGATGTCTTTCACCTGTTCAACGGAAAGATCTTTGTCGGTATTCCATCGGCCGCCGCCCATGAGGCCCATACCGAAGCCTTGTCCATAGCCGCGATGATGGCCGAACCGAGGGCCGTTGCCGCGCATACCGTAGCCCATGCCGTAACCGGGACCGTAGCCACGTTTCTGCATTTCTTCATAACGCGGGCAGGTCCAAGTGTTGTCCGTGTCGGTAGAGGTGGCGTTCTGTGCAAACGCCGGGATCGCGATGACCGCCGCAATAGCAGCGGCTGCAAGCGATGTATAAAGGGTTTTGGTGGTTCTCATGACTCCCTCCTGGGTTTGAGTTGTCTGCTTGTCGTGAGGGTATTGTCGCGCTTGCCGGTAACCTGGATGTGTCGGTTTATGGGGTTTTTTGTAACTGTTTGTTTCAATTGCCGGGAGCGTTACGAGGCGTTACCAAAATCTCCCCAAAATCAAAACGTTCAGGGGTATAGTGGCGGGTATGGAAAAGAATGCGCATATACTCATTGTTGATGATGATCGTGAAATTCGGGACCTTCTCGATAAGTTCCTGGTTAAGCACGGCTACCGTGTGACAACGGCGGCCGAAGGGCGGGAAATGAAGAAGGTGCTCGAAGATTCGCGGATCGATCTTGTGGTGCTCGATCTGATGATGCCGGGGGAGGACGGTTTGACCCTTTGTCGCAATTTGCGCGCCGACTCCCAACTGCCGGTTATCATGCTCACCGCAATGGGTGAAGAAACGGACCGGATTGTCGGTTTGGAGATGGGTGCGGATGATTATTTGGCCAAACCGTTCAATCCGCGTGAACTACTGGCTCGTATCAAGGCAGTGCTTCGGCGGAGTGGGGCCGTTCCGGCGCTACGGGAAGTCAAGTCGGCGACGGAGCTTTACCAATTCGCCGGATGGAGCCTAGATGCGAGCAGGCGTGAGTTGACCGGAGAGAGCGGCATGATGATGCCCATGAGCACCGGTGAATTCGACCTTCTATTGGCTTTTCTCGAACATCCCCAGCGGGTCTTGAGCCGTGATCAATTGCTTGATCTTGCGCGTGGTCGTGATGCTGTGCCGTTCGACCGCAGCATCGATGTTCAGGTTAGTCGGTTACGTAAGAAAATTGAAGTCGATCCTAAAGAACCGCAACTGATCAAAACCGTCCGAGGTGGCGGTTATATGCTGACGGTCAAGGTTGAAAAAGCAGGCGTCCACCATGGCTAGGAGCTGGAAAGAGCGTTGTGGACGCTGGATGCCGCAAAGCATGATCGCCAGAACGATCCTTGTTCTAATTGTCGCAGTCGTGCTGTCCAACCTTATTGTTTTCGCTTGGCATATGAAAGATCGCCATGACGCGGAGACGCAGGCGATTATCGCCCGGGTGATTGAACGGATGGCTTTTCCTGTCGGTGTTTTGGCTGGGGCGGACCCAGCGGCAAGAGCGGAAATCGCTCCAACCTTGCAAGGACGTTTCCGTCGTGTCTGGTTGGCTGAAATTCCGATGAAAGACGGATTTACACCGCCTTTTGGCGTGGTTTCCAATTTTCGCAAAGTATTGGAAGCGGAGATGAGCAACCTTGGGATTGCCGAGGTTTATTTTGGACTGTTCGATGTGGATGAAGTTCCTCGTTTCGCCCGTCGGCCCGGCTGGCGGCGTGGCGGGATGCATCATATGCATCCCGACGACCGCCCTAGAGATGGCTTAGGCCCTCGGTATTCCGGGTGGGAGGCGCCAACCCATTTTCTCGTCGTTTCGGCGGAGCTAGCGCCCGGCCAATGGGTCAATGTGGCGACGCCGTTCGATCCGCGATCTATGGGGTGGAACCCCCGCCTGCCTGTTGGCTTTTTATTTTCCATGCTGTTAGTGCTGGTCGTCACGGTTTTGATTGTTGGGCGTGTTGGTAAGCCGATCCGCATTTTTACCGAAGCCGCTGAGCGATTGGGACGGGACGTTAATGCCCCACCGCTCGATGAAACCAAAGGGCCGCGTGAAGTGCGGCGCGGGGCTCGCGCTTTCAATGAAATGCAGCGTCGTTTGCGAACCTTCATTGAAGATAGGACGCGAATGTTGGCGGCCGTCTCTCACGATCTGCGTACGCCAATTACTCGCATGAAACTGCGTGCTGAATTTGTTGAAGACGATGAACAGCGTGAAAAAATGCTGAAAGATCTCGATGAAATGGAGGCGATGATTGCCGCTACTCTGGCGTTCGCCAAGGAAGACGTGGCCAGCGAGGAGAGCCGTCGTGTCGATCTGGCTGCTTTGGTTACCGCGCTAACTGAAGATATGGCCGAAGCCGGTGACGATATCGCCTATACAGGCCCGGATAGCATGCCGTTTCAGGGCCGCCCGGTCGCCCTGAAACGCGCGCTTTCAAATCTGATGATCAATGCTGTCAAATACGGTAAGCGTGCGAGGGTTTCGCTTAATGAAGCTGAGGGGTGGGTGACGATCACGGTGGATGATGATGGTCCGGGTATTCCGGAGAATCATTTGGTCAAGGTTTTCGACCCTTTCTACCGTGTCGAAACCTCACGCAACCGGGAAACGGGAGGGACCGGACTGGGGCTTTCGGTAGTTCGTTCCGTGGTGACCGCTCATGGCGGTGAGATCGTTCTCAAGAACCGTGCTGAAGGTGGCCTTCGGGTGATTGTTCGCATGCCGATTGCGCGGTAATGGAGTTTTTCATCCCGGGGTGTTCATTCGTGTTTTTTTCTGAAAATTAATGATCCCTTGGTTGCGTAATAGTTGCTTGGGGAAGGCGGTTCTCAATGTTGGTTTGAGTGACGGCTTACGACAGAAAGACGTCGAAATATTTTTTGAAAGAACGAAAGATAGAGATAAGTTCAAGGCTTTCTACAAGACCTTGCCTGGCTGATTGATTTTACGGTCTACAAGCCAAACTCTTTCGTCTATCCTGCCCGGCGGTAGGAGTGTGTCCGCGTAATGTCTGTGGACGATCTCGTTTGCGCGGTAGGGGGTGGGCCTCGGACGCGCTTTAAAACAATAAAGAGCGTGAATGCTGCCGAGACGGAAAAATATTTCACCTGCTGAGTTTGCCAAGGTTTTAGCTGAGCACCGGGAATGGTTGGCCGAACGGGGCGGTTGTCTGGCCGATCTGACCATGGCCAACCTTGCAGGCTACAACCTGACACGCGCTGATCTGCGCAAGGCCAAGCTGGTTGGCGCCAATCTCTGCGACAGTATTCTCATTCGGGCTGATTTTCGCGAGGCGGATCTTTTCGCCGCTGATTTTTGCGATGCCAATCTTTCCGAATCTAACCTCTCGGGGTGTGACTTGCGCGGCACCTATTTGCGGGGGGCCATTCTTGATCATGCGAACCTTGAAAACACGGACCTGCGTGACGGCACCCTGGCCGTCAGTGAAGATACGGAACTACGCATCCTAACCCATAGCCATGACCCGCAAGGCCGCGAATTGGCCGATCTGACGGGGGTGCAACTGGTTGGGGCGCGACTTTCTCAGGCGAC
>Ga0070729_10001738_pt1 | contig 31688 bp, 31 predicted proteins | sample tdDd472_FD_66725 | JGI IMG/M metagenome (GOLD analysis project Ga0070729, IMG submission 66725) | Marine sediment microbial communities from the Atlantic coast under amendment with organic carbon and nitrate - tdDd47.2 | ecosystem: Environmental > Aquatic > Marine > Coastal > Sediment | place...
GAGAATTATTTGGCCTAGTAACCTAATAATATCAGACAGTTGTCCTTGAAGCTCGACTTTTATATGCTTTTACTAAGTGTATTCATAAACGTGAATGTACTTTTGCAAAAGGCTCAATAATAAGCCCGTTTTCGTCTCGGAAGTCGTGACTATACGAAAAGCCCCCGGTTTTTCAGGAGTCAAGGTAGCAAGGTAGAGCCCTTTCCCCATCAGAGTAATAGCGGACTTCAATCGTGTTCCCTTCTGGGTCCCTAAAATAAATTGACGTGCCAGTCCCATGTGCTCCCCAGCGCTTGACTGGCCCTTCCTCAATAACAACACCTTGCTCATTGAGTCTTGCCTGAAGGGCTTTTGATCCAGCGTCGTCAGTCGCAAAGCAGAAGTGGTTGAGGTTAGGACGACATACTTCCTCTGGGTTGGTTTTCTCCCACATTTTTTTCGGGAAAAGGTCGATGATGCTGTCGGCAGAAAGCCTTACAGAGGGAAAGGGAACCTGCCCCGCAGTAAACTCCTCAAGCCTCTCGCCCGGCAATTGCAGAACTTCAGTATAAAACTTGACCATTTTATCAATATCGACAACGTTAATGACAATATGATCGAATATGAACTCCATGCCGATTCCTCCAGTGTCTGTAAAGGTTTAGAGTACTAACTTAAATAAGATATTGCCGATATTCTTTAAAGGATGGTTACATGCCAATTGTACCCGGTCATAGGGGGAGGTCAAAGAGGAGGGTTTCTTATTTATATTCTTACATTGTTCTGGAGTACTCAGCCTGGCTGAAATGCCAAATTCTTACTAACCCTGATATGGCTGACAAATAAGAATGGCCACCCGCTTCCAGGTGGCCATGATTTTGTCGTCTCAAATGTCTCTAGCGAATTGAATTCGCATAAATTAATATCGCGCGTCAGCGTACTCTACCCAACCGCCTGCAACAACCAGCGCCTTGTCAAAAGGGCTAACATCAAAAGAGAAAGACTCTTCACGCCCATTGCAGCGCGCAACAACTTTTTGCCCCTGTACGTCAACGTCAACTTCGACATCGCCATTGGCCTCTTTTCCCAGAGCAATCAGCGCATCGATATCAGCTTTAGGCAACTCAATCGCCAGCATACCGCAGTTAAACATGTTCTGGCGGAAGATCCGGGCGTAACTCTCAGCGATAACCGTATGCACATCGTTAACTTCGAATACCCAAGGGGCATGCTCGCGAGAAGAACCACAACCAAAGTTCTCGCGGGTAATGATCACGCGTGCATTCTTCAATCGCTCTCCCTGGGGATCGAAACCTTCGAGCTTGAGGTCTTCCAGGCAATAAGGCTTGAGCGCCTCCTTGGTCACCTCGGTGAGATACTTGGCTGGAATGATTTCGTCTGTATTGATATCGGACCGGTCGAGAACAATCGCCGGGCCGCCAAAAATCTTCTTCATTACGGTTCTCCTTGATTACAGGTTACGCGCATCAGTGATGACACCGGTGATCGCTGTGGCGGCCGCGGTAGACGGGCTCATCAGGTGAACCATGCCACCCTTGCCCATCCGACCGTTGAAGTTCCGGTTGCTGGTTGCGGCGCAGGCTTCTCCTTCAGCAAGGACGCCGTTGCTCATACCGAGGCATGCACCACAGGTCGGGTTGGTGACACAGAAGCCTGCATCCATGAAAATCTGGATGATACCTTCCGCCAAAGCCTCCTGAAAGATCTTCGGCGTTGCCGGCGAAACAATGCCACGTAAAGAGTCTGCAATCTTGCGACCCTTCAGAATTTCGGCAGCCTGGCGCAAATCTTCAATCCGGCCATTGGTGCACGTACCGATATAAACCTGGTCAATCTTCGTACCCTTCATCTCGCTGGCTGGTTTAACACAATCCGGCTTGTAACCGTAAGTCACGTAAGGCACCAGTTCGGTCACATCGAAATCGAGGACTTTGTCGTAGTCAGCGTCAGCATCTGCGCACCATTGGCTATATTCACCAAAAGCGGCCTCTTTACTGGCAAAATCATCTTCGATAAAGGGCCAAAGGTAGTCGACCGTTACCATGTCAGGCTGGCAGATACCACAGGTGCCGCCAGCTTCAATGGCCATATTGCAAAGAGTCATACGGGCGTCCATGCTCATCGCTTCAACAACCGGGCCGTGGAATTCGATAACCCGGTCGGTCGCACCATTGACTCCAAGTTCTCCAATAACGAAGAGGATCACATCCTTGGCATACACTCCAGACTGCAGAGTACCGGTCAGGTTGACCCTGATCGTCTTTGGTTCACGGAAGGCACAAACGCCTTTAAGCATACCGACCTCAAGGTCAGTCGTACCAACACCGGCAGCAAAAGCCCCAAAAGCGCCGTGAGTACAAGTATGCGAGTCACCCATAATTGCGGTGAAGCCAGGACGGATGTAACCTTTTTCCGGGAAGAGCGCGTGGCAGACGCCATTCTGCCCGATATCGAAAAAATCCTTGATATCATGGCGGCGTGCCCAATCACGTAGCATTTTGGCCTGCAAGGCTGTCTTGCTATCTTTGGACGGCGTCACATGATCGATAACGGCTTTGATTTTGGTGTTATCGAACACACGATCCTTGCCGCGCCACTCAAGATCGGCGATGGCGACCGGCGTGGTAATTTCGTGACAAAGGACTCGATCCAGATCAAGCACCTTGGTTCCCGGGAAAGGCTCATCACGAAGATGTGCGGCAAAAATCTTTTCTGCTGTAGTCTGACCCATAGTGACTCCTTCAGCCCCTTAAAACAGGGGATCTAATCGAAATTTATGCAACAAAAAGTGTTATAGCGTAAAGACGCGGAGAACGCGAAGAAAAATTAATTTCCTGCGCGCCTCCGCGACAAACATCATACTGTTTCGCGCCACGCATCACGCGCCACGCATCTCTTCAATCTCTAGATTTCTACCTTGCTTCGCTGCGAAACATCCAGGGCCTTGTTGAGTGCATTGATATAAGCCTTGGCGCTGGCAACGATAATATCAGAATGAGAGCCCTGCCCCAGCACTTCATGCCCATTATGCTCGAGTCGAACAGTACACTCGCCAAGAGCGTCGGTACCACCGGTGATTGAACCAACGGAATAATTCATCAAGGTCGGTTTCATGCCAGTCAGTTTCTTGATCGCCTTAAAGGTTGCATCAACTGGCCCGGCACCCATGACTGCAGCTTTTTTTACCTTACCCTTAAATTCAAGCTCCACAGTGGCTGTCGGTGCAGCAAAGGACCCGGAGGAGACATTCATTTGCATAAGCTTGACGATCTCGGGAACCCGGATAATTTCATCAGCAACGATCGCGTCAAGATCTTCGTCAAAGATTTCTTTTTTCTTGTCTGCCAAAGCCTTGAAGCGAACAAAAGCTTTTTCAATGTCTTCCTTGGGCAAGTCATAGCCAAGCTCATTGAGACGAGCAACAAAGGCGTGGCGTCCTGAATGCTTGCCAAGCACAAGCTTGTTGGCATTGAGGCCTATCGACTCAGGTGTCATGATCTCGTAAGTTTCCTTATCCATTAACACCCCGTGCTGATGAATACCCGCTTCGTGCGCAAACGCATTGGCGCCAACGACGGCCTTGTTCGGCTGTACGGCAATACCGGTAATTGTAGAAAGCAAACGACTGGCAGCGAAGATGTGTTCCGTATTGATATTGTTTTCATACGGCATGATATCCCGGCGTGTACGCAATGCCATGACGACTTCCTCAAGAGAACAGTTGCCAGCACGTTCGCCAATGCCGTTAATGGTACACTCCACCTGCCCGGCTCCAGCCTGAACCGCTGCCAGTGAATTGGCAACCGCCAGGCCAAGGTCATTGTGACAATGGACAGAGATAACGGCCTTGTCAATATTCGGGACATTATCCTTCAAGTATTTGATAATGTTATGGTATTCAAATGGAATTGAATAGCCGACCGTATCCGGGATATTAACCGTCGTCGCACCAGCATCAATGACAGCTTCAACCATCTCGGCAAGAAATTCGAGACGGGTACGGACGGCATCTTCACAGGAAAACTCAACATTGGGAGTGTAAGCTACCGCATGCTTGACTGCCTTCACAGCAGTTTCAAGCACCTTGGCCGGAGCCATCTGCAGCTTGCGCTCCATATGAATATCCGAAGTGGCTATGAACGTATGAATACGAGCTCGATCTCCAGCGTATTTCAGTGCCTCCCAGGCCCGATCAATATCCTTGATATTGGCCCGGCAAAGACCGGCAATTTCAGGCCCCTTGATCGTCTGGGCGATTTTCTTGACGGCCTCAAAGTCACCATCAGAGGCAATCGGGAAGCCTGCTTCAATCACATCGACGTTGAGTTTCTCCAGCTGGCTGGCGATACGCAATTTTTCCTCGATGTTCATGCTCGCGCCGGGAGATTGCTCACCGTCTCGCAAGGTCGTATCAAAAATTTTAATCGTCTTGTTCTTACTCATCATGGACTCCTCTAAAAATTCGTTTCATTTTTTTATGGGACGGCTCTATAGCTCCACCACTCACTCTATCTAATACTTTCATGCCCATGTCCAGATCACCCAGGTCGCATTCCACAGAACCACCCCCTTTCAAGGAATTTATCGTTGAGCTGAAAAATAAAAAAGCTCCCGCCCCGGTCAGGGGCGAAAGCTAAGCTTCGCGGTACCACCCTGTTTGGTCTCGTCGCAGCGAAACCCTTCATTAGCCATTTCCGCAGGCTCACGGCGGAAATTACTCGGGCAATGAATACCCTTTGACGTCCGCAGCTCCAAGGTCAGTTCGGGTCCTAATCTGTGTCGGTTCGCAGCACCACCGACTCTCTGAGACAGAATCAGACCTTACTATTCCTCTTCAACGCTCTTTGAACTTTGACCAATAAAACAGATAACCCGAGCTATTGTCAAGATATCTGATGATTTTTCTCTACAATGGATTCGGACTCGAATCTACCAAGTCTTTCTCTTCAGGAACTGGCGCTTCTGCAGGTTTGCGCTTGAAATATTTCAAGAGAGTCCCCACTGGACCAGACACCATATATATCGACGCTATGGTGAAGAGCATGATTTCAGGCTGAGCGACAATCACAATAATAAAGATGATCGCCAAAACCAGAAAACTAAACGGTTGACGCTTGAGCAGTTCAGGGTCTTTGAATGAAATAAAGTGGTGATTACTAACCATCAAGTAGGCAAGCACATAAATCAGCAGAAGGACTGAAACCTTTTTGATCGTTCCAGTGCCACCGAGATGATAGAAAAGCAGGACACAGGAAGCGACCATTCCGGCCGCTGCCGGGATAGGCAGGCCAACAAAGCGACGCGACTCTACTGTATCGACCTGCACATTAAAACGCGCCAGTCGTAAAGCGCCGCAGACCACATAGAGGAATGCCGCCAGCCAACCGAACTTACCGAAAGGCTGCAACGCCCAGGAGTACATCAGCAATCCGGGTGCAACACCAAAAGAAACGAGGTCGACAAGGGAATCGTATTCCACTCCAAAACGACTTGTCGTCCCGGTCAAGCGAGCAACCTTACCATCCAGCGCATCAAAAACCGCCGAGATCAGGATAAACCATGCGGCGAGGTGGTAATCTCCATTCATCGTCGCAACAATGCCGTAGAAGCCAGCGAACAGGCCACCAGTAGTCACCAGATTCGGCAGGAGATAAACTCCCCGCTTCAGGCTTTCACGCCGGTCATATGAACCACCGATTCGACTCAAGGCAGGTATCCCAGCTCCGACTCTCCAGCGACTGTCTTATCACCAATTCTTGACAGAACTTCAACGCCATCTGGGAAATAAAGGTCAACCCTTGAACCGAAACGGATCAGGCCATAGCGCTGCCCTCTTTTCAGTTGATCTCCATTTTCCGGATAAGAAACAATCCGTCGTGCGACAAGACCGGCGATCTGCACACAGAGAACCTTGATGCCGGTTTCTGTTTCGAGCAACATCCCGGATTGTTCGTTTTCGAGGCTGGCCTTATCCAGAGAAGCATTCAGAAATCGGCCTTTATTGTAGAACTGGTCAAGGACCGTGCAGTTAAATGGCACGCGGTTGACATGAACGTTAAAGACGTTCATGAAGATACTGACCTTGGTCACCTCTTGGCCGTCAAAATAACGATTCTCGGGGACCTTGCCGACGAAGATAACCTTGCCGTCAGCGGGAGCAACAATCGCTTTGATGTCATCAGGTGGGGTACGTTCTGGGTTACGGAAGAAGTAGATGGAAAAGAGAGTCAGGCCGAGACTGATTGTGGCCAGACAATTCCAGTCAACTGCAGCACAGAAGAGGGAGAAAAAGGCAAACAGGCCGATAAAAGGGTAGCCTTCAACGGCTACGGGCTGATGCTGATTTTTCATGGGTAGATCGTTCCTTTAAAGGAATATAGATGAGACATAATGCCACCACTATAATTAAGGAATAAATTAGTTCTTGCTCTTGTCAACGATCTTCTGGGTCCTGGCCATCATACTGCGCATTTTTTTGCCGACCTGCTCGATCGGATGCGCCGCATTAAGCCGACGATGCGCTGTCATCTCAGGGTAGTTGGACGCCCCTTCAAGGACAAAACGCTTGGCGTATCCGCCATTCTGAATGTTGTTCAAACATTCCTTCATCGCCTTACGGCTCTCGTCATTGATCACTTGCGGACCAGTGACGTACTCGCCAAATTCAGCATTATTGGAAATGGAGTCGTTCATGCTGGCGATGCCACCTTCGTGCATCAGATCAACAGTCAGCTTGAGCTCGTGCAGACATTCGAAATAGGCCAACTCTGGAGCGTATCCGCCTTCAACCAGGGTCTCAAAGCCAGCTTTCACCAGTTCCACAGCACCACCACAAATGACAGCTTGTTCACCGAACAGGTCTGTCTCGGTCTCATCTTGAAAGGTTGTTTCGATGATTGCGGTGCGACCACCACCGATAGCGCTGGCGTAGGATAGAGCAACCCCTTTGGCTGTACCAGATGCGTCCTGAAAGATCGCAATGAGATTAGGGATACCACCACCTTTAACAAACTCGGAACGAACCGTATAACCGGGCCCTTTGGGAGCGATCATGATGACATCGAGATCGACGCGCGGCACAATCTGGTTGTAATGAATAGCAAAGCCGTGCGCGAAAGCCAGCGTGGCACCTTTCTTCAGGTTAGGTTCAATCTCATCACGATAAATTTGTGACTGGAACTCATCCGGGGTCAGGATCATAACCAGGTCAGAAGTAGCAACCGCATCAGCAACATTCGCGGCTTTCAAGCCGGCATTTACAGCCTCGACCACCGAAGATGAGTCTTCTCGCAAGGCAACGGTTACATCAACGCCAGAGTCTTTGAGGTTATTAGCGTGAGCATGCCCTTGAGAGCCGTAACCTACGACGGTTACCTTTTTCCCTTTGATCAGGGAAAGGTCTGCATCTTTATCATAATAAATATTCACTTGCTGTTTCTTCCTGCGGAGACTTTACGTATTCGTATGAAGAGTCGATTACTATCATACCAGAGCGGGCCATGCCAGATCATTATCCCGACATGGCCCGCCTTAAATGTAGCTATATCAGGCTTTTCGCCCGTCAATTTCCCTTCCAGCCCTTTGGTCCACGACCAAGAACAATCGGGCCAGATCGGACCAGTTCCTTGATCCCCAAGGGACGCAGCAGATCAACAATCGCATTGACCTTAACCGGTGATCCGGTCACTTCCACAGTGTAGCATTTCGGGGTCACATCAACAACCTTGCCACGGAAGATATCAGCGATGCGCAGGACTTCTGCACGCGAGTTTTCATCTGCAGTCACCTTAATCAGGGCCATCTCGCGCTCTGTGAAATCCTCACCAGTAAAATCAATGATCTTGATCGTATCAATCAGCTTGTTCAACTGCTTGTTGATTTGTTCGAGGATCCTGTCGTCGCCACTCGTTACAATCGTCATGCGCGAAATGGTTGGATCAAGCGTCGGCGCAACGGACAGGCTCTCTATATTAAATCCCCGTCCTGAAAAAAGTCCGGAGACGCGCGAAAGAACGCCGAATTCATTCTCTACCAGTACAGAAATCGTATGTCGCATTATACTAACTCCTAAACAGTGCGATTTGATCGCCCCCACAGCGTTTTTGCCTTAAGCTGCATGCGTCGTTTCGTTGGTTTGATGCCAAGGATATCCAGATCCGATCAAAAGGTCAGGCAGTCCTCAGCAACATCTCGTTGAGACCGGCACCAGCAGGGACCATGGGCATGACATTTTCCTCACGTGAGATTTTGAACTCCATGATCACCGGGCCGGGCGTATCAAAAGCCTGCTTGATAACCCCTTCTATCTCATCCGGCTTGGTCGCACGCAGCCCTGTTGCACCGTATGCTTCGGCCAACTTGACAAAATCGATCGGTAGCTCCATACAGGTCTGACTGTAGCGTTTGTCGAAGAAAAGCTGCTGCCACTGCCTCACCATGCCGAGAAAGTTATTGTTAAGGATGACAATTTTGACCGGCAGGCGGTACTGAACCAGAGTTGCCAACTCTTGCGAGTTCATCTGAAAGGAGCCGTCACCGGAGATGTCGATCACCTGACGTTTCGGGAAAGCTGCCTGGGCGCCCAGCGCGGCAGGCAAGCCATAACCCATTGTCCCCAGGCCACCGGAGGAAAGAAAGGTCCGCGGTTGGGTGAACTCGAAAAACTGAGCCGCCCACATCTGGTGCTGACCAACTTCGGTGGTAACAATTGCATCGTCTTTGGACAACTCACGTAGCTTCTCGATCACTAGCTGAGGCTTGATTTCAGTCTTGGAGGCCTTGTAAGACATCGGCTGCTCTTTCCGCCAGCCGGAGATCTCATCATGCCAGGGCTTCAACGTGTTACGCATCGATTTAACTTCGTCTTTATGTTCGGCGAGTTTCTTGTTGAGCTTTTTCAACACATCACGCAGGTCCCCGACGATCGGCAGATCAACACGCACATTCTTTTTGATCGAGGTCGGATCGATATCGACATGAATAACCTTGGCATGCGGAGCGAAAGTAGCGATCTTGCCGGTGACCCGGTCATCAAAACGAGCGCCAAGAGCAATCAGCAAATCGGAGTTGGTTACAGCCATATTGGCATAGTAGGTGCCATGCATACCGAGCATACCAAGAGATAAATCGTGTCTTGTCGGAAAGCTGGCCATTCCCATCAGCGTGGTCGTAACAGGAGCCTGGATCATTTCAGCAAGCTCCAGCAATTCTCCATGGGCGTCAGTCAGAGAAGCACCACCGCCGACATAAAGAACCGGTTTCTTCGCCGACAAGAGCATTTTCACGGCCTTGTCGACCATACGCACATTGCCGCTATAGGTCGGTTTGTAGCCGCGGAGTTCTACAGAATCGGGATATTCAAACTTCACCGAAGCCATCTGTACGTCTTTCGGCAGGTCAATCACGACAGGACCGGGGCGACCGGTACGGGCGATATAAAAGGCTTTCTTCACAGTCATCGCCAGATCCTTGATATCCCTGACCAGGTAATTGTGCTTGGTAATCGGTCGGGTCAAGCCTATAACGTCCGCTTCCTGGAAAGCATCATTACCGATCAATGGGGTCGGCACCTGGCCGGTGATAACAACCATGGGAATCGAGTCCATGTAGGCTGTCGCAATCCCGGTAATGGTATTGGTAGCCCCTGGGCCGCTGGTGGCAATAGCGACACCCACCTTACCGGTTGCCCGGGCATAACCGTCAGCGGCGTGGACTGCAGCCTGTTCATGGCGGGTCAGAATGTGCTTGACCGGCGAATCCATCAAGTCATCGTAAATATTGATGACTGTGCCGCCTGGATAGCCGAAGATCGTATTGACCCCTTCCTGGAGAAGACATTCCAGCAGTATCTTTGAACCAGTCAGTTTCACTTCTTCCTCCTCGAAACGGCTCGCCAACGACGAACCGGATCTGAATATTTGTGCTACTTGCAGACGGCCCCGGTGTTGGCCGAAGTAACGACCTTGGCGTAACGGGCAAGCCAGCCGGTCTGGATCTTTGCTGACGGTGCGTTCCAGGTTGATTTGCGCTTTGCAAGTTCGGCATCATCAACCAGCAGTTCCAGTTTGCGATTCGGGATGTCAAGGCAGATTCTGTCACCGTCCTCAACCAGAGCAATCGGGCCACCCTCCGCCGCTTCAGGAGAGATGTGCCCAATGCATGGACCCCGGGTACCACCAGAGAAACGACCGTCGGTGATGAGTGCGACGCTGTCACCCAGGCCAAGACCCATCAGAGTCGCCGTCGGGGCAAGCATCTCCCTCATGCCAGGACCACCCTTGGGCCCCTCGTAACGAATCACGACGACATCGCCGGCGACAACCTGACCGCCCATCAGGGCGTCCATGGCTGCTTCCTCGGACTCAAAGCAACGGGCCGTGCCTTCAAAATTCATCATCTGTGCCGAAACCCCAGACTGTTTTACAACCGAACCAAGCGGCGCCAGGTTGCCGAACAGGATGGCCAGACCGCCCTCGGCCCGAACGGGGTTATCGACCGATTGGATAACCTCATCATCAACAGAGGCGACGCTGGCCACGATCTCTTTTACAGTAGGACCGGTCAGGGTCGGATTATCGTTGATAAGATCACGTAACTGGTAAAGGACGCCGGGAACACCGCCTGCCGCATCGAGGTCTTCCATGAAATGTTTGCCGCCGGGGTTCATTGAAGCCAGTTGAGGGGTCTCACGACCGAGGCGGTCAAAGTCCTCGAGCGGCAACTCAACTCCAGCTTCACGTGCTATCGACAGGAGATGCAGCACGGTATTGCTCGAACCGCCGAGGGCCAGGTCGACCCGGATGGCGTTTTCAAATGCAGCACGGGTCATGATCTGTCGTGGAGTAATCTGTTCGCGGACCAAACTTACAATACGTTCTCCGCTGGCAAAAGCGATCCGGCGTTTCATCGAAGAAACCGCCAGGGCGGTTCCGCAGCGAACCAGGCTCATACCGAGGGTTTCCGTAAGGATTGCCATGGTATTGGCGGTAAAGAGGCCCTGACAGGAACCTGCAGTCGGACAGGCCTTGTCTTCACACATCATAAGTTCCTGCTCGTCGATAACGCCCGCTTTGTATTGGGCCATGGCTTCAAAAGTGTCCGTGACGAAGGAAAACTTGCGCCCTTCACGACCGGCACCGGTCATCATCGGACCGGCAGTGACCACGATGCAGGGGATATCAAGACGGGCTGCGGCCATCAGCATGCCCGGGGTAATTTTGTCACAGTTGGTCAGCAGCACGAGACCATCAAGGCGGTGCGCTTCTGCTACCGATTCGACCATGTCAGCAATCAGTTCGCGGGTGGGCAGGGAATAGTGCATGCCGCGATGTCCCATGGCGATACCATCGCAGACCCCGGGGATTCCGAAGATAAAGGAATAGCCGCCACCTGTGTGGACACCTTTCTCGATGAAACGCTCAAGATCGCGCATGCCCGTATGACCCGGGATCAAATCGGTGAAAGATGAGGCAATCCCGATAAAGGGTTTTTCCATTTCCTCCTGCGGGACGCCTGTCCCCTTCAATAAGGCCCGATGCGGTGTACGTTCAAATCCCTGGGTGATGGCACTGCTACGTTTCTGGGTCATTTGCTCTATCTCCTCCTGGACAATAACTCTGTTCTATCGATCAAAACATCCGCTCTTTATACCCGCGTAAACCCGCGAGGTAAAGGGCAAAAACAAAAAAAACCGAATGTTTCTTCACCGGCGTGGCCATTCGTTGCAGAGAAACAAAACAGGGGCCGAAAACCGGCCCCTGCTGAATCTGAAATGTCGCAAATATTACTGACGGAAATCTCGAAGGATGACTTCCATTTCGTCTTTACCAGCCAGCTTCAGTTTCTGTATTTTTTTCCGCTCGAAATCTTCCTCGGGGGTCAGGTAGTTTCTCTCATCCAGGTCCTGGAGCTGTTTTTCAAAAAACAAGTGTTGTTCGTGCAGCTTTCTGAATCTTGGGTTTTCTTCACTCAAGCGTTGGATCAAATCCATGTCATTCTCTGCCATGAGCACCTCCTGAGTTTGTAAGGATAAAATATACGAACGGTACCTAAAAAATAACGAACGGGCGACCGGGTTGTCAACCTGAATTCCCCGATTTTTTATTGTTATGCAAATTAAGTTCGGCTTCCGAAGGCCGGAGGTAATTTGGCAGCAATTCATCTGCCGTGGATGTGCGCCCTGCTTCCCATTCACGCAGTGCCAGAGCGGCTGCTCCCGCAGCTCGTGGCAAGTTCATAAATGCTGGCGCGAAATGTGCCCGACCACCCAGCTTCCTGACGATCAAAGTTCTGTATAGCAGGGCACCGTTACCCGCAAAAAGAGTCTCACTACTGATCCCGGCCAACAACAGTTCGGGTCCGACCACTCTTTCTTCCGTGACCGGATGAGGATGTCCTCCTTCCCAGCGGTAACTGGCCGTGTAAACTTCCTGCTTGCGCGCGTCCAGCATGATACAGACCGGCAGGCCGGCAAATGGCAGCTGCATGGCGAGACACTGCAGGGACGATATGCCGAGTAACGGACATCCCGTAGCCAGAGACAACCCCTTGGCCGTAGCCAGGCCTACCCGCAGGCCGGTAAAAGAACCCGGACCCTGCACTACGGCAATGGCGTCGAGACCGGCTTTTTTGACGTCGGTTTTGTCCAGCAAATCCTCGATCGACTGCAGCAACCATTCCGTCGGAGTCTTCCGCACATCGAGGTTGAGCTCTGCAAGCAGACGCTCACCGGCAGTCAATGCGACACTACCTGCGGGGGATGCAGTCTGAATGGTCAACAAAGTTGGAGACACGTCAATTTCCAATCATGCGCACTATATCGTTATAAAAGGCCAGGACCATTAACATGATCAACATGATCAGACCAAGCTGTTGCGCCCATTCACGAGCACGCAATGAGAGCGGCCGCCGGAAAACCATTTCAAACGTGTAGAAGAAGAGATGGCCACCATCCAGGATCGGAATCGGCAGGAGGTTAAGAATCCCCAGCTGGATGCTGAGAAAAGCCAGGACGCTCAGGATGCTTGAGATGTCTGTCTGTGCGGCCTGTCCGGCAATCTGTACCACGGTGATCGGCCCACCAATATTACTGGTCGAGACATGGCCGGCAAATAGCTTCTGAATAAAGACCAGTGTCAACTCTATCAGATCCATACTGCGTCCGGCACCGGCCTTGATAGACTCTCCAAGGGAGAAGCGCTTGAACACGGTATCCTGATTCGGTGCAATACCGATCAGGTAACTGTTACTGTCGTCAACTTGTTCAGGAACGATTTGGAACGAAAGCTTTTCCTGATTGCGTTCGACAACTATCGTCATCGGTCGACCGCCGACCTCCTGGATCGCATCCTTGAGCTCGTACCACGAGACGATCTCACGCTCACCAATGGAGACGATTCTATCCCCGGCTTCGAGGCCCGCCTTGACCGCCGGCATACCCGGGGCAAGGCTGCCGATTACGGCATCCTGGTCCGGTAAAAGGCCGATCGACTGGAGACCTTCCAGAGCGCCATGCTCCGGAGCAATGGTCAGTTCGGAGACCTCGCCTGAACGATCCAGGATAAAAACAATCGGCTCACCGGCACTATTCACCAACGCCGGTCCGGTGTCAGTCCAGGTTGTCACCTTGTGACCACTGATTTCCACGATGCAGTCGCCTTTATGAAAACCGGCGGCTTCAGCTTCTGAGCCAGGAATCACATAACCGACACATGGAGTTTCTTCGAGGTAGGCAGGCAGGTTGATCCCGACCAGGTACGCAAGGGGCAGAACCAGGAATGGCAAAATAAGGTTCATGGCTGGTCCGGCAGCAACAATTGCCATTCGCCGGGCAATGCTTTGTTTGGAAAAAGAGCGATGCTCTTCATCAGAAGAGATCTCTACATCCTCGCCCTGTTCCCCACCGCCTTCGCCGAGCATCTGCACATAACCGCCGAGTGGAATGGCGCAAACCATGTATTCGGTTTCACCCCATTGCCGCGAGACAAGGCGAGGACCGAATCCAAGGGAGAATTTCAGGACTTTGACACCACAGAATTTCGCGACACAGAAATGCCCTAGTTCATGGACAAAGACCAAAATACCCAGCAACACAATGCCGGCAGCGATAGTTATCATGCGTAGGAAGCTCCTTGAATATCATCAATAACTGATTCAGCCATCTGACGCGCCGACGCATCTGCAGCCAGGACTTTATCCAGTCCATCCACGACAGTGCATGAGTGCTCTTCCATCACCATCGATATGACCCGCGGAATGTCAAGAAATCCGATCTTTTCCTGTAAAAAAGCTTCCACGGCGATCTCGTTGGCGGCGTTCAGTACGGCAGGGGTTGTGCCGCCACGGCGAATGGCTTCATAGGCGAGATCGAGACACGGGAAACATTTCCGGTCAGGCGCAGAAAAATGCAGTTTTCCGAGTCGGCAAAGATCCAGGGGCGGCAAATCCAGAGAAAGCCGCTCCGGGTAGCTGAGTGCGTAGGCAATCGGTGTTCTCATATCAGGAATCCCGAGCTGTGCCATGACAGCCCCGTCAACATATTCGACCATGGAATGAACGATACTTTCCGGGTGGATGTGTACCGCTATCTTGTCGACCGGCAGGTTGAACAACCAATGGGCTTCAATCACTTCCAGGCCCTTGTTCATCATAGTCGCTGAATCGATGGTGATTTTTCTACCCATGGTCCAGTTGGGGTGTGCCAGGGCATCTTTGGGAGTTACACCACACAGGTCATCAATCGACCAGTTGCGGAAAGGTCCGCCGGACGCCGTCAAAATCAGACGACGGACATCTGCCCTGCGGTGCCCTTCGAGCGACTGGTAGATAGCCGAGTGTTCACTGTCCACCGGGAAAAGCTTGCAACCGGACTTCGCCACGGCGGCCATCACCAGTTCGCCGGCGATCACCAGGGTCTCCTTGTTGGCCAACGCGATGTCACGCCCTGCTTCAATTGCGGCAAGGGTTGGTTCCAGACCGGCTGCGCCGACAATTGCCGAGACAACCATCTCGGCAGGAGATTCAGCGACGCAGGCCATCAGACCTTTCGTGCCGTACAGAACCTCAGGTCCGTTGACACCGATTCTCTGTTCAAGAAGTCGGGCATTTTCCTGGTCGGGGACGGCAACCATTATGGGAGAAAAACGGCCTATCTGCTCTTCGAGCAAGGCCAGGTTACGGCCTGCAGTTAGAGCAACGACCTGAAAGCGACTCGGATGTTCAGCTACGATTTCAAGCGTGCTCACACCGATTGAGCCGGTCGAACCCAGGATGGCCAATCGTCTCATGCAAACACCCATGCTGCATAATAGTAGGTTATCGGAAAAGCGAACAGCAGGCTGTCGAGACGGTCGAGGAGGCCACCATGACCAGGGATAAGTGATCCTGAGTCTTTAACCCCGAAACTGCGTTTCAGCATCGATTCAACCAGATCACCAAGTTGGCTGAAGGCGCCGACCCCGATGCCGAGAAGCACGACATCTAGCCCGCTCAGCCCTACAAAAAAACAGTATTTACAGATTGCTGCAGCCAGTACACCGCCGACCAATCCGCCGATCGAGCCCTCAATACTCTTTTTCGGGCTAACGGCTTCGTAAAGACGGTGTTTGCCAAACTTCCTACCGATAAAATAGGCCATACTATCACTTGCCATGACCAGCAAAAGAACCAGGAATATCCAGTTGCGGCCATCTGGCAGAGCACGCAGCAGGATTGCATGGGCAAGTAACACAGGGATATACAGGATGCCGAGCAGGCTGACTGCAAGGTCCCGGCTGACCTTTTGCATATCTTGGAAACGGAAAAGATAAACCAGGGCCAAGAGAAGAAACGGCAGGGCAACACTTAACAGGAGGGCCGAAGGACTGGTAGCATAAGCAATCCCGAGACAGCAGAAGACACCGGCAATAATCGACAATGAGCCTTCAAGACGGCGCTCTGCAGGCAACGCCATCCGGTAGAATTCCTGTAAAGCCAGGGCACTGGTAACGAACAGAAGTCCGGAGAACAGTCCTGGGCTGGCGTAAAAAACACAGAGGACCAGTATCGGCAATGCGATAATTGCTGTGATGATCCGCTCTTTAATGACGCCCCTCCCCGTCGCTTTCTGCCGTACTGTCCAATTGAGCTCCGGTCAACCCGAAGCGTCGCTGGCGATTGCTGTAGACCTGCAGAGCCTTCGTTAACTCGTCGCGAGAGAAATCCGGCCAGAGTGTCTCGGTGAAGTAAAGCTCCGTATAGGCTATCTGCCAGAGCAGAAAATTACTGACCCGCATCTCTCCACTCGTGCGAATCAGCAGGTCCGGATCCGGAATGTCATGAGTATCGAGTCGGGCTTCAATATCCTGTTCAGAAAGATCATCAGAGCGCAGTTTCCCCTCGGCAACATCCCGGGCTAGACTCTGGATAGCCCTCGTCAATTCGTTACGCGAGCCATAGGAAAGTGCCAGGTTCATGACCATTTTTTTATTATGTTCGGTCTTCGCGATAATATCCTTGAGGATTTTAACGGTGGCCTCCGGCAGGCGATCAAGCTCGCCGATTGCCACCAACCGAATGCCTCTTTTCTGGAGCTGGCTCAACTCCTTTTTCAGGAAGTTGCCGAGCAATCCCATCAGGGCATCGACTTCGTCACGGGGGCGCCCCCAATTTTCCGAACTGAAGGCGTACAGGGTCAAGTAACCGACGCCCAAGTCAAGACAGTCATCGACGATTTGCTGGACGGTTTCAACACCTTTACGGTGTCCCAGGATGCGTGGCAGGCGGCGTTTTTCAGCCCAACGGCCATTACCATCCATAATAATCGCAAGATGTCTGGGAATCTGCATAAACAATATTGCCCCGGGCTGATGAAACAAGAGCCAGTAAAATATCACAGAGAGTCCGAATCGGGCAACCGGATGCTGACCGTCGCAAACAGCAAGGGACGCCTGTCAAGCGTCCCTTGCTTCAATCAACATGGCATCTACCGGACAGGTCAACACAGGCCCGACAATCGTATATTATTCGTCATTGCTTAAGCCTCTGAGGTTTCGACAATCAAGCCTGCCGGGTCGGATGATACGCAGCTCCTTCAGCCAATGCATCCAGCAGGTATGATCATAGAAAAGCTGCCGTGGCCATCCCCTGGAGAGGTTAAAGCTCCATGAGGTCTTTTTCTTTTTCTTCAATTACTTTGTCCACTCTGGAGACGAATTCATCTGTCACGTCCTGGATTTCCTTCTCACCGCGCTTCAGATCGTCTTCAGTGATGTCCTTATCCTTCTCGAGCTTCTTTAATGTATCGTTGGCTTCACGGCGCACGTTGCGAATCCCAACCTTGGCATCTTCTCCCATGCGTTTGACCTGTTTGACCATTTCCTTGCGACGTTCTTCTGTCAGGGGGGGGAATGCAAGGCGGATAATTTGCCCATCAGAATTTGGATTCAAGCCAAGGTCGGCCTTGAGAATGGCCTTTTCGATTTCACCGATCAGGTTTTTCTCCCACGGCTGAATTGTGATCAGGCGAGGTTCGGGAACAGCCATAGAACCGACCTGGTTGAGTGGCGTCGGGGTCCCATAATAATCAACCTTGACGTCATCGAGCAAAGAGAGTGAGGCACGACCCGTCCGAACCTTGCTCAGGTCACGTTTGAATGACTCAAGGGCTTTGGTCATCCCGGCACTGGCATTGGATTTGACATTAGCAATCATAGTATCATTCTCCTTTGACAATGGTTCCGATCTGGTCGCCACAAACGACTCGTTCAATATTGCCGCTGGTGGTCAGATCAAACACGAGAATTGGCAGGTCGTTGTCCATACAAAGGGATGTCGCCGTAGAGTCCATCACCCGAAGACCTTGTTTGAGGACATCCAGATACGTCAACTGTTCATATTTGACTGCCTCTTTGTTCTTCGCCGGATCAGAATCGTAAACTCCGTCAACTTTGGTCGCTTTGAGAATAATTTCGGCACCGATTTCGATAGCACGCAGGCTTGCCGCCGTATCGGTCGTGAAAAACGGATTCCCGGTGCCCGCACCAAAAATAACAACACGTCCTTTTTCAAGATGGCGAACAGCTCTGCGGCGGATATATGGCTCAGCGATCTCCTGCATTTCAATGGCGGACTGGACCCTGGTGATCACCCCTGCCTTTTCCAGGGCATCCTGCAGCGCCAGGCTGTTCATGACCGTAGCCAGCATCCCCATGTAGTCGGCACTTGCACGGTCCATCCCCATCGAGGATGCGGCAACTCCGCGAAAAATGTTGCCGCCGCCAATGACTATGGCAATCTGGACACCAAGATCTACAACCCCGCGAATTTCCACGGCGATCGCCCTGATAACGTCCGGGTCAATACCATAGCCAAGATTGCCGGCCAGAGCTTCTCCGCTGAGTTTGAGCAGTATGCGTTTGTAACGGGATTGACGTGCCATGGTTTCTCCGGTTCAGGCCAGTTATTTGGTCATCGAAGCGACTTCAGCAGCGAAATCATCCTCTTTCTTCTCAATCCCCTCGCCGAGTTGGAATCGCTCGTAAGCACTGAGCGTTACCTGGCCGCCGACCTCTTTGGCCAAGGCCTCTACAACTTTACCAACCTTATGATCAGTATCAACCACGTAGACCTGTTCCAGGAGGCAGGTCTCGCCGAAGAACTTGTTGATCTGGCCTTCAAGGATTTTCTCTATGATGTTTTCCGGCTTACCGCTCTCGAGGGCCTTAGCACGCATGATGTCCTTTTCACGATCGATCACATCGGCAGGGACTTCGTTGCGGCTCAGGTACTGTGGACTTGCTGCAGCGACATGCATGGCCAGCATCCTTGCGGCCTCTTCAACCTTCGGATTATCAGCCTTGTCAGTATCTAACTGGACAAGTACACCGATTTTTCCGGCACCATGGATATAGGATGCGGTGACACCAGAACCGCTATCGAGACAGGCCAACCGACGGATATTCATATTCTCACCGATCGTCGCGATCTGGTGGGTCAGTTCTTCGCCCACGTTACGCCCGGTGCCGGGAAAATCCATTTCTTTCAGGGTCTCAACGTTGGTAGGTTTCTGCTCCAATACTACACTGACCACACCAGCGGAAAATTTCTGAAAAGCTTCGTTTTTGGCGACGAAGTCGGTCTCCGAGTTAACTTCAACAAGGGCGCCGCACTGACCGTTTCCGGCGGCTGCAATCATACCTTCAGCGGCAACACGGCCTGATTTCTTGGCCGCTGCGGAAAGTCCTTTTTTACGCAGCAGGTCAATAGCCTGCTCCATGTCCCCATCGGATTCAGTGAGGGCTTTCTTGCAATCCATCATCCCGGCGCCGGTTTTGGCACGCAGGTCACCTACCATTTTTGCTGTTATTGTAGCCACGGTAAAACCTCCTCGATCCTGCTATCTTTGCGTATATTTGGTTGTCTGATAAAAAGGCGGCTGCAATGCAGACCGCCTTTTTGTATTTATACCTATCAATCAGCTATGCTTCTGCCGATGCGTCCTTTTCTTTAGTCACTTTCACTGCCTCTTCAACAGGCACCTCTTCAACAGGCACCTCTTCAACAGGCACCTCTTCAACAGGCACCTCTTCAACAGGTACCTCTTCAACAGGCACCTCTACAACGGGCACCTCTTTAGGCGTCGTTTCGGTCACTTCTGGTGCAGCGGCTTCCACCTTTTCAACCACAACAGTCTCCGGCCCCTCTGCAATAGCCTGGTCTTCAACGTCAGCGCCTTCAGCATCGTTGCGCAGGTCTTCTTCCCGGGCAGCGGCGCCTTCGAGACATGCCTCAGCCATTTTCGAAGCGAACAGGCGGATGGCACGAATTGCATCGTCATTACCGGGGATGATGTAATCAATTCCTTCGGGATCACAGTTGGTGTCAACTACGGCAACGACCGGGATGCCAAGCTTGCGAGCTTCCTTGACCGCAATGTCTTCCTTGTTCGGATCGACGATGAAAACAGCCGCAGGCAGACGGGTCATGTTTTTAATCCCGCCGAGGCTCTTTTCCAGCTTGGTTCTTTCCCGCTCCAGCTGCAGGACCTCTTTTTTGAGCAGCAGGTCAAAGGTTCCGTCTTCAGCCATCGCCTCGATTTTTTTCAGACGATCAATGCTTCGCTTGATGGTTGAGAAGTTTGTCAGCATGCCGCCCAGCCAGCGATTGTTGACGTAGAACTGATTGGAACGGACAGCCTCTTCGACAATGGAATCCTGAGCCTGTTTCTTGGTACCTACAAAAAGGACCTTCTCGCCTTTCTGGGAAACGTCGCGGATGAAGCTGTAAGCAGTCCGGAAGTAGCGGACCGTCTTCTGCAGGTCGATAATATAGATGCCGTTTCGAGCCCCGAAGATATAAGGTTTCATCTTGGGGTTCCAACGACGGGTCTGGTGGCCGAAATGGACACCGGCCTCCAACAATTGCTTCATAGTAATCTGTGCCATGTTTAAACTTCCCTTCAATTTGGTTTGACCGCCGCCTTCATCAACCCCTGCAACCGACCTGACCCCATGTCAGGCACCCGGTCCGGGTCAAAAGGCGTGTGTATTGGACAGCACATTCGTATAACATGAGCGTACCCCGAACGCAAGGGGTTTTTCACCATCAATAGCGTTTACATTCTGACATTGACTGTACTAATATGCGGCATCATGCCAGGCACAAAAATACAGAAATACATCATTAGTGAAATTCTCTCGCCAACCCTGCTCTGCCTGCTTATTTTCACCATGGTGCTTCTGATGGGCAGATTGATGAAGCTCGTGGACCTGGTCGTTAACAGGGGGGTCTCGGTCACTGACATCCTGGTGCTGTTCGGGACAATGCTGCCGGCGTTTCTGAATATCACACTGCCCCTGTCTTTTCTGATGGGGATCATGATCGGGCTCAGTCGCATGTCTACTGACTGTGAAACGATTGCCATGAAGGCGGCCGGCATAGGCCTTGCCCAGATGGCACGTCCGGTTCTCGCACTGGCAATGATCTTCTCCCTGCTCACAGCAGTGGCAGGACTTTGGCTCAAGCCCTGGGGATATCAGGCCTTCCGCGAACAGGTTTTCGCCATCACCATGCAGAAGGCTACAATAGGGTTCCAGCCACAGGTATTCATGAAACAGTTCGACAACATGGTGCTTTATGCGAACGATCTTGACACTCGCACCGGCCAGATGAATGGTCTCTTCATTGTTGAAAAAAAACCTGGCGAGACAATGCTGATATTTGCCGAGCAGGGAGATATTGTCGCAGACGAAAAACAGGAATCGATCACAGTCCGGCTGCAGGATGGCACGATTCATCGCCAACAGGCCGACAATGATTCAACTTACCAGCTCATCAACTTCCGCAGCTACGACGTACAACCAGACCTGACCGGCAGCGGCGATCAAGCGGTCGAGAAAACCGGCAGAAGGAAACGGCCCAAGGAGATGTCAACCGTTAAACTCTGGCGGCAACTCAATGGGGAGAGCGGTAATATCAACGAGCGAAAAATCGGCGCAATCAAAGCGGAACTGCACACTCGGCTGGCCTCGCCGATGGCCCCCCTGATTTTCGCCCTGTTCGGACTGCCTTTCAGCATTCAGACCCACCGATCAGGCCGCAGCGGCGGTTTCGTTATCGGACTGATCATATATCTTTGCTATTACCTGCTACTGTCTCTGGCACAGACTTTTACTGCAGATGCGGGTTTCACTCCGTATCTGACCTTCTGGCTCCCCCACCTGCTGTTATGCCTGTCAGGACTTTACTGCCTGTACCGAAGCGCCCACGAACAGCCCAGCATCTTCGTCTCGCAAGTTGAACAGACAATGACGTACTTGAGAAAATGTATAAACAAGAACCATGACCACGCTTGATCGTTACATATCGACCCTGTTTCTGAAGAACCTGGCCTTTATCCTGCTGGCCCTTGTATCACTGTATGCGATCATCGAGTTCATTGAAAAGGTTGATGATTTCATTGAAAACCAGGCCGCCCTGATCAATTATATTCTCTTCCCGATCTACAATCTGCCACTGATGATCTCCAACACTCTGCCGATGGCGGTCCTGCTCGGCGCATTCGCGACTATCGGTGATCTTTCACGCACCAACCAGCTAACAGCACTGCTCGGCAGCGGGGTCAGCATTTCCAGAATCAGCCGTTCGATGTTTCTGACCGGGTTCCTGTTATGCGTTCTTCTCCTGCTCTGCAATCTTTGGCTTACGCCTCTGGGAATCCAGAAAACCGAGTACATCAAGAATGTGCAAATTGCCAACAAATCCAGAAATGTTGCAAACGAATCAAAAGACCTGTTTTTCAAAAATGGTGACAGCATCGTACATATCAACCGCTCGTTCCCTCAGCGGGGAGCTCTTTTTGGCATCACCATCATCACCTTCAATGAGCGATTCAAACCCATAGAGAGATTACAAGCAGTATCTGGACATTATGAGGGAAGTGGCGTCTGGTCTTTCAGGGATGTAAAAATCTGGCAATTCTCACCCGAAGACAAAACTATTCAGGGTTACGAGGATCGGGCGGAGTGGCTTCTGGACCTGGGGAAAGACCCGTCAGAAGTGACCCAGCTCTGGAATAACCCTGAAGAGATGACCCAGGTTGAACTTTACAGGCTTATCGATACGCTGAAAGCAGATGGTCACGACCCAAAGATCTATCAGCTCGAGTCCCACCTGAGACTGTCGAAAGCTTTCATTCCGTTGATCATGGTGCTGCTTGGCATGCCGTTCGCCCTGCAGCGTGGACGCCAGCCCAGCTTTGCGATCGGGATCGTTGTCAGCCTGGCGGTTTTTATCGTCTACTTCATTCTCTACGCAGTTTTCGCCGCCTTGGGCGGTTCAGCAATACTCTCTCCCGTCGTAGCGGCCTGGTCTGCCAACATCCTGATGGCCCTGACCGCCACCTGGTTGTTCCTCAAAGCACAGGACTGACCCGTCAGTCGAAAAAAAAGGACAGGCAAAAGCCTGTCCCCCTTAAATCAATCAAACAACAAAAACCTTAGTAACGGTATGAATCGGTTTTGTACGGGCCCTCGACCGGAATGCCGAGATAATCGGCCTGTTCCTCGCTGAGAATCGTCAATTTTGCGCCGAGTTTGCCAAGATGCAGCCTGGCCACCTTCTCGTCGAGACTTTTGGGCAGGACATAGACTTCTTTGCCGTAATCACCTGTTTTCGTGAAGAGCTCGATCTGCGCCATAACCTGGTTGGTAAAACTGTTGGACATGACGAACGAAGGATGCCCGGTTGCACAGCCGAGGTTGAGCAGGCGGCCTTCAGCGAGGACAATCACCGCGTGACCGTCCGGGAACACCCACTGGTCGACCTGGTTGCCGTGTTCCCGGGGATTCTTGATATTGACTTTCTCAATTCCGGCAACTTTTGACAATGCCGCCATCTCGATCTCGTTGTCAAAGTGGCCGATATTACCGACTATCGCATTGTGTTTCATCCGGGCCATATGATCGACGCGAATCACATCCTTGTTGCCAGTCGTGGTCACGAAAATATCTGCGTCTGCCACGACATCTTCAAGGGTCTTGACCTCATAGCCTTCCATCAGGGCCTGCAGGGCGCAGATCGGATCAATCTCTGTAACAATGACTCGCGCGCCTTGGCCGCGCAAAGACTGGCAACAGCCCTTGCCAACATCACCGTAACCACAGACAACCGCAACCTTACCGGAAAGCATTACGTCGGTTGCCCGCATGATCCCGTCGACCAGGCTGTGTCGACAGCCATACACATTGTCGAACTTGCTCTTGGTAACCGAATCGTTGACGTTCATGGCCGGGAAAGGGAGCTGGCCAACTTTCTGCAGATGGTAAAGACGATGGACTCCGGTAGTCGTCTCTTCGGTAACCCCTTTTATGGATTTGCAGACAGCCTGCCAGTCAATCGATTTGCTGTCGATCGACTGCTTCAGGATTTTGACCAGTTCAACCCAGTCTTCGGCATCATCAGCCTGCAATTCCGGAACGCCCTGCGCTTGCCATTCGGCACCGTTCAAGACCATCATGGTTGCATCGCCACCATCGTCAAGAATCATGTTGGGCAACTGACCGTTCGGCCAGTTCAGTGCCTTTTCAGTACACCACCAGTACTCCTCGAGGGTCTCGCCTTTCCAGGCAAAGACCGGGACACCTTGCGGGTTTTCAGGAGTGCCCTCTCTGCCGACTGCGACAGCAGCCGCAGCCTGGTCCTGGGTCGAGAAGATATTGCATGAAGCCCAACGCACCTCGGCACCGAGATCAAGAAGCGTCTCAATCAGAACAGCGGTCTGGATCGTCATGTGCAATGAGCCGGTGATCCGTGCACCGGCAAGCGGCTTTGTGCCACAGTATTCTTCGCGCAACGCCATCAAACCAGGCATCTCGACCTCGGCCAGGTCAATTTCCTTACGACCCCAGGCCGCCAGGGACAGGTCTCTTACTTTAAAATCGTGATTGTCTGTCATGTGCTTTTCTCCTCTTATGACGCTCTATCAATTATTGTTATTCAGCTTCGCAGTCAACAGCAGGACTCCTTGATAAGATCCGGAGCCGCCGAATTCCTGGTAAGTGCAGATCTGCATGTCGGCTTCATTCAGCCAGCCATCAAGCTCCTGCCGTTTGAAACCAAGCCACTGGTCCGCCAATCGTTCCCGGGCCCAGTCGTGTTCATGTCTTGTCAGGTCGGCCACCACCAGCAGCCCCCCCACGGCAAGAACCCGTCCAACCTCTCTGAGAACATCAACTGGCTGCTCGGCATGATGCAGGACCTGGTTCATGACAACGGTCCGAACCGAATCGTCAGCCAGTGGCAGATGGTTCATCTCCGCCAGGCGGACATCAACAAGTTCGTTCAGATGATGCTGTTGCACCGTCTCCCTGGCCAGGGTGACCATGGACGGTGATTGGTCCAGGCCGACAACACGGTCGGCTTTATCAATCAGGAGCGGTAGCAGAGTACCTGATCCGACGCCAATCTCAACGGTCAGGCCACCTGCCGGCAACAGCGTCAGAAGATCTGACTGATAGTCCGGAAGGTTGAGTAGCTCCGTATGCATGACGTCCCAGTCACGGGCGTGTCGATCAAAGAATTCCTGGCTCCGTTTGCGCCGCTCCGCCATGATCGCATGAATACCATTTGCATCCTGCTCCTGCATTTCCAGATCGTCGAGATGCTCTTCAATAGCCGGCCAGGTTTTTTTAAAAAAACTGCTTTCAGGCGCAAGACGATAGTAGCGCCAGGTCCCCTGTTTTTCGACTTTGAGCAGACCGGCTTCATTCATCAGGATCAAATGCCGTGAAATCCTGGACTGCCCCATACTCAGAGCCTGCATGAGATCCTGTACCGTAAAGTCGCCCTGACGGAGTATCCGCAGAAGCCTCAGACGAGTGGCATCAGCCAGTATTTTAAGCACTTCAAGCATATATCAATTCGCACGGGTTTATATATCAACTATGATTGATATTATATTTTCTCAAAAAAAACAAGGAGAAATTACAGTGTCGATCAACTCAGGACCATAAGGGTTGCATTCCCATATGCAACAAGGCCATGATCCTGGTCGGTAACCTTTACTGACAGGCGCGCGGTACGACGACCCAGGTGTAGAAGTTCGGAACGGGCCACCAGGGTGTCGCCTTTCAGTGCGGGCCTGACATAACTGACGTTGAGATCAACAGTCGTCAGTTTAAGCCCAGAGGGGATGAGTGGCTTCGGAAAGAAACATACTGTATCAACCAGGGCTGAAATCAGGCCCCCATGGACCGTGCCCATGTAATTCAGGTGGCGGTCATCTATCGTTACGGCCATCTCGGCATGTTTCTCCGCAATGTCTCGGACTGAAACTCCCAAAGTTTTCAGGAACGGGATGTCCTGCAATTTCTCATTTGCGAACGTAATCATAGTCTCCATCAGACAAGATTCCTTCAGGGACGTCGACGAAGTTGTCTGGCAAACCACAGACGAACAAGTAATGCGGTCACTGCACAACCGACACGATGATTTGTCAGCGGGTCAAACCACCGGTCGAACCAGTTCAGCCAAGGGCCAGGTCTCTGCAGATGCTGAGCATTTTTTAGATAAGCTTTTCGGCAATCCAGGGCCAGACCGATCTGCCAGGCCTGGCCGCGAACGTACGCACCGGTTGCCAGCCATAGAGAGTGTCTTTGCCGAGCAGACATCAACGACAAGAGTTCATCAATTAAACGAAAGAATGGCGCCAACTGCAATGGCCCGGTCTTGTCCTGTTGCTGATAAACTTCCGGGGCCCTGGCAAAAAAATCAAGCCAGCCGATCGCAAGAAAATTCATCATCAGGGCATTAAGCGTTTGCCGGGCACGCCACCCCTCGGTTGCAAAACGACGGGCAGAGGTAAAAACCTCACCCGGCAGGAGCAGCCATTCACCCTGGTTGCGAACCTGTTCCGCCAGCGTGGTGTCTTCCATAACAGGCAGATCCTCCCGGAAAGGACCCACCTGATCAAAGAAGGACTTCCTGATCAGCATTCCCTGGTCACCGTGAATGCAACCTGCCCGGCCTAAACGCGCCTTGGTTTCATAATAGAACAAACCGAAGTTATTGCCACCTGGATCGGACTCAAATCGCAGAACAAACCGTCCAGCAGAAGCAACTGTTCCGATTCGTTTCTGGTAGTCCTGCATGAATTCCAGAGCCTGTTGCAGCTGGTTCTGATCAGCCAGTCTACTGTCTGCATGGAGGAACAGCAGCCACTCAGCCCTGGCGACGCCGGTACCGGCGTTCAATTGACGTCCGCGTCCGCGAGGGGCTGACAGACATGTCCCTGAAAGGGCATTCTCAAAGAAGAAGCTCTCCGCAATCTCCACTGTCGCGTCTGATGAGCCGCCGTCGGAGATAATAACTTCACAATCAACGTCTTTTTGACTGATCAGGTCGTTAAACAGCAGAGGCAAGGTTTCTGCCTCGTTCAGAGTTGGGACAATAATCGAAAGCTCAGGTTTCATCTTGCCTGTAAGCCTAAAACGCAGGCGGGCGGACCGTCAATACGATCCGCCCGCCAGATTTGTGAAGATACATTAGCCAATCAGATACCGGCGCGTTTCTTCAGTGACTCGATACGATCAGTGCGTTCCCAGTTGAACTCGGGAAGTTCCCGACCGAAGTGACCATAGGCGGCGGTCTTTTGATAGATCGGACGCAACAGGTCGAGAGTTTCGATGATCGCACGCGGTCGCATGTCAAATTCTTCCTGGGCTACCCGGGCAATGTCGTTGGACGGGATCTTGCCGGTACCAAAGGTATTGATCATGACCGAGACCGGCTCAGCAATACCGATTGCATAGGCGAGCTGGACTTCACATTTGTCAGCGATCCCTGCAGCAACGATGTTCTTGGCGACGTAACGAGCCATATAAGAAGCACTGCGATCAACCTTCGAGGGGTCTTTCCCGGAAAAGGCGCCACCACCATGTGATCCCTGGCCGCCGTAGGTGTCAACAATAATTTTACGCCCGGTCAGGCCGCAGTCACCCATTGGGCCACCGACAACAAACCGGCCGGTCGGATTAATAAAGTACTTGGTCTTTTCATCGAGCAGGTTATGCGGGATGACCTTGCGTACAACCTCTTCGATAATCGACTCCTTAAGGTTTTCATAAGTTACATCCGGTGCATGTTGGGAGGAAACGACCACCGTGTCGACCCGGATCGGTTTGTCGTTGATGTACTGAATCGACACCTGTGACTTGCTGTCAGGGCGAAGGAAGTTAAGCAAACCACTTTTGCGTACTTCGGCCAGTCGCTTGGTCAGCTTGTGGGCAAAAGTTATCGGCATTGGCATCAGTTCCGGTGTTTCATTACAGGCGTAACCAAACATCAGGCCCTGGTCGCCGGCACCCTGCTCGGCAAACATGCCCTGGCCTTCTGTTACCCCCTGGGAGATATCCGGAGACTGCCGATCAATCGTGGTCAGAACGGCGCAGGTTTCATAGTCGAAACCCATCGAAGAGTCATCATAGCCGATCTCCTTGATGGTTTGGCGGACGATATCCGGCATATCGACATACGCACTAGTAGTAATTTCTCCGGCAATCATTGCCATACCGGTCGTGACGAGAGTTTCACAGGCGACCCGGGCTACGGGATCCTGGGCGATTATAGCATCGAGAACTGCGTCGGAAATCTGGTCCGCAACCTTGTCAGGGTGGCCCTCGGAAACGGATTCGGAAGTAAACAGAAAATCTGTCATTGCCATGATTTTTTCTCCTAAGGAATGTCTTTGCAGAAGCGGAACATTAATCTTTTACCGTGTCACTGTCAAGTTTTCAGGTGCCTGGCAAAGTAAATCAGGGGTAAATTATGAGCGTTCACATTGATTAGAGATGTCTTTCAGCAAAAACTTGTGGATAACGCTGGCGCATCTCCTCTTCCAGGGCAGAGGCGACCTCATCAGCGGTAGCAAGGTTCAAAAGATTCTCCAGAATCTCCTGTACTTCTGTATACTTGACCTGGCGCATGATGCGCTTGATCCGTGAGATATTGGAAGCGTTCATGGACAGTTCATCAAAACCAAGCGCGATCAACACCAGGGCATAAAGATCCTCGCCGGCCATCTCACCGCAGATGCCTACCTTTATACCGGCTGATTTTGCCGCCTTGCAGACGCGTAACAACGCCTGAAGTACGGCAGGATGCATCGGCTCGTAAAGATAGGCAACATGTTCATTGCCGCGGTCGATTGCCAGGCAGTACTGAATCAGGTCGTTAGTTCCGACCGAGAAGAAGTCTACCTCCTTTGCCAGCAAGTCGGCAATCAGTACTGCGGCAGGTGTCTCCACCATGATCCCAACCTCAACCTGGTCTCCACAGGAAATACCTGCTGCCAGAAGGTCCTGCCGTTCCCTCTCCAGGAACTGCTTGCAGGCACGGACCTCGGCAACACCGGAGATCATCGGAAACATAATCCTGATCGGTCCGGACACTGAGGCTCTGAGGATGGCCCTCAATTGTGTTTTGAACAGTGTAACTTCCTTCAGCGAGAAACGTACGGCACGCAATCCCATGGCCGGGTTGACTTCATCGGAGAGATTGAATTCAGGAACGAATTTGTCGCCGCCGACATCCAGTGTCCTGATGGTGACCGGGTAAGGCGCCATCTGTTCAACCGCTGAGCGATAGATCGCAGCCTGTTCGTCTTCTGACGGCGGGCCCTCACCGGACATGAACAGAAACTCAGTGCGAAATAGCCCGATCCCCTGTGCACCATGTTCCCGTGCTGCCGCGGTCTCTTCGACAAAATCGATATTGCCACGCAGGGCCAGAGAGAACCCGTCAAGGGTTTCTGCGGCAAGTTTCTGGAATTTGTGAAGCTCTGTTTCCTGATAATCGTAGTCCCGCTTCTTCTGCAGGTAATCACGAAACGTTTCCTGCGACGGCTTCAGGACCACGGTCCCGGTGCTGCCATCGATAATCATCGGAACGCCATTGGGGACCAGTGACGTCACTGTTTCCAGTCCAAGCACCGCAGGGATGCCCATTGAGCGGGCCAGGATAGCCGTGTGCGAGGTCCGACCGCCGATGTCGGTAACGAAACCAACCACTTTGGTCCTGTCAATCTGAACCGTGTCCGCCGGAGACAGGTCGTGTGCAACAACAATCACCTGTTCATCGACTTCAGCTAGTGATTCGCGGGTTTCGCCCAGCAGGTTGCGCATCAGACGATCACCGATCGAGTCTATATCCGAATGTCGTTCACGCAGATACTCGTCGCTGATCTTGTCGAAAACCCGGCGAATTTTCCGCAACACCCGGTTCAGGGCACCCTCGGCGTTAATCAACTCATCGCTGATCAGCCTGAGGGTTTCACCGATCAGCATTTCATCCTGCAGGATCAATAAATGAGTGTCGATAATATACAGATGCTCGGCGAGTTCCTTGTCATCCGCCTGCTCTCTGACTTCGATCAGCTGGGCCTTGGACTTTTCCACAGCCTGTCTGAACGCTGAGACCTCGGGCTCAACTTCTTCGACAGAGATACGGCGCTCGATAACGGCCATTCGATCCCGGCTGACCAGATAACTGCGGGATATGGCAATCCCGGGCGCCGCCGCGATACCGACGAGAATCGTATCTTCAGCTATGTCAATCTTCACCGAAGCCATCATTGATCAGAGTTCCAATAACTTTCAGTGCCTCTTCAGCGTCCTCTCCGGAGACTGAGACATTTATGGTTGACCCCTGTGGGGCCGCCAGCATCAGCAAACCCATGATACTTTTGCCGTTAACCTCATTACCGTCTTTTTCGATCGTCACATCCGACAGAAACCTGTTGGCCGTCTGAACAAGCTGTGCCGCAGCACGGGCGTGCAGGCCCAAACGGTTGACAATTCTGAATTCAGCATTCCCCGTCGTCATTCCATCCCCTCTATCAGAACAAAAGCGCCAGCAGTAACAGGCTGGAAGTCGTCAATAACACAAGAAACAGGCTGGACACACCTTTATGGGCCAACCAGGCAAAAAGCAGCACGATCGGCAGGGTGAAAAAGCCCCACACTGCGGGAAGCTCCTGATGCTCACAACCCTTGAAGGAAAGGTAGGCACAAAGGACACCAATCAGGATCGTCGTTGACTCCTTGAGACGGATGGCCAGGTCCGGCAGACGGCACTTCTGGACGGTTTCGATTGCATGCAGCTCCTGTACATAACCGAGCATCAAGCCACTGCCACGGAAAAAAAGGTGAGGCAGATTGAAAATCAACAGAAAGACTAGCGGTGCCCAGAGCGAGCCCTGGCTGGCAATCAGCAGACCGATCAGGGCCGCCAACGGACGCACCCCCCCCCAGAAGAGCGCATCACCCATCGCAGCGAATGGCGCCATCACCATGCTTTTATACGTTTCAGCATCAACGGAAGGCTCCTCACCGACACGGCTCCCTGCCTCCAGGCGCAACGTGGTCCCCGCCACCAAAGTGGCAAAGTAGGGATGGGTATTGAAGTAATCCATATGCCGCTCACGGACATCTTCCGGGACTTCTTCGCCATAGATATCGCGCAGGCCTGGCAGAATCATGAAGTAGAAACCGAGGTTTTGCAGCTTTTCAAAGTTCCAGCTTGACTGCAGCAGGAAAGAGCGCAGGTACATACGTAAGAATGTCAGCCAGTTCAATTTTGGTCTATGCATAATCTTCATCTCAACCAAAGGACCAGAAGAGTCCCGATAAAAGCCGTGCAGAACAGCGAGAGGCCACGATTCACGTTGGTCGTCCCGAGCAATACGGCAGCCCCGACCAAGATGAGGCTGTATTGCAGGCTCAATCCTGCTTCCTGGACGGCGCCAATCAGGACAGGTGCGACCGAGAACAGGACAAAAGTCCCGACCAGGACGATGACCAAGGCAGTTGCCAGACTCGCCAGACCAAAGCTGACCAACCCCAACAGATGACATCGCTCCATCTTTGCCGTATGGCCGGACATCAGAGCATTGTAGCCAGAGACGGCAAGGCGATCATTGAAATGACGGGCCAGCTTGTCGAAAACCTGCCCGAATTTGCCCAGGGGGATAGCAATCAGGACCGACAGGAGCACCAGGGGCATACCGTCCAGCCCGACAAAATGTCCAGTGCCCGCAGCCAGGACCGTTGCACCCACCGCAACCTGGGTATCGTCAGGCGGAATCGCCGCACCCACAGGCAGGCGGCCCAACCAGAGTAGCTCGAGCAGCATACCTATCTCCAGACCGACCAGAGGAT
>Ga0070729_10001739_pt1 | contig 31682 bp, 45 predicted proteins | sample tdDd472_FD_66725 | JGI IMG/M metagenome (GOLD analysis project Ga0070729, IMG submission 66725) | Marine sediment microbial communities from the Atlantic coast under amendment with organic carbon and nitrate - tdDd47.2 | ecosystem: Environmental > Aquatic > Marine > Coastal > Sediment | place...
GCGGAGCTCGACGGGGGAGCCTCGCTCCTCGAACGTGAGCTGGAGACGTTCACGGACCAGCTCCAGGAGGCGCTCTAGTGAACTCGTGGCAACTCCTCCGACAACTCAAGGCAACCCTAGAGGCCGCGGCCTGGAGCGACTCTCCCTCGGAGCTCGTGTTCGGTCAGGTCGCGCTCTCCGCGGGGTTCGCTTCGGACTCGCGACCCTCGGTCCAGTTCCCGCTATGCCGGGTCCGGCCGCTCGGGGAGGCTCCCGACGAGGAGGAGCCCGGTCTCGTCCAGCTCCAGGTCGAGGTCGAGCTGACCCAGCGGGTCTACGGTGACCGGACCGGGGAGGTCGCTCTCGTCGGAGGGAGCCGCTCCAGCGGTCAGGGAGGCTCCGACGGCCGCGGGCTCCTGGAGATCGAGGAGGAGCTAAAGAGCACGCTAGGAGCTCTCGCCCGCGTCGAGGGGATCGGCCTCCGGTTCGACCATGCGACCTCCGCCGCGGCGGGGGAGGTCGACGGGTTCGGCTACCTCGTGTTTCGGGTCTACACGTTCTCCGCCTGGCTCACGGAGTCGAGGACCTACCCCGCGGCTCGGAAGCTGGCGGGGACGGACGCGGGATCCCAGACCGCGGACCTGACCTGGGAAAACCCGGCGGATCGGTTCGACCGCTCCGACCTCGTCCTCCGGGTCGCGAGCGGCTCGACCGCTCCGAGCTCCGTCACGGACGGGACCGGGGTCACGGTCGGGGCCGCGGCGGAGTCGCTCTCTCACGCTCCAGGCGGAGCGGGAACCTGGAGCTATGCCCTGTTCGTCGGCTACGACGAGACCGGCTCGGGGAGCCCTGATCGCTACTCGACCTCCTCGACCGCGACGGTCGTCCTCGCGTGAGCGGGGAGGTCGCGATCGACGTCGTCCTCGACGAGGCCGCGGCGCGTAAGGCAATCGACGACGCGGAGGCTCGCTCTCGCGCCTCCAGAGCGGAGGCGGAGGAGCTCCGTCGAACGAGTCGCAATCCGCGGACGCGGACCGTAGGGAGCTCGGGAGGAGCTCAGGGAGCGATCGTCGGGGTTCTCGTCGTCGGCCTGGTCGCTACCCTGGTCGGGGAGGTCGTCGTCGAGGCGGTCGATAAGTTCCTGGAGGACTCCGGGCTCGACGACGTCGCGAAGGCGGTCGCTCGACTCCGCGAGCTCGCGGAGCGCTGGAGCCTGCCGGTATGAGTGAAACGGAGATCAAGGTCGTCCTCGGGACCGAGGAGGCGGAGCGGAAGCTCGCGGAGCTCGACGAGTCCCTCGACGAGGCGGCCGACGAGGCGGAGCGGCTCGACAAGGCGACCAAGAAAGGGAGCGGTCCCGCGGTCCGTCGAGCTCGTCGAGCTCCTGGAGCTGGAGGAGCTGGCGGAGGCGGCCTCGGAGCGACCGCCGGGAAAGCGTTCGCGGCCGTCGCTGCGACCGTGATCGCGGTCAAGGTCGCGGAGGTCGTCGTCTCGGCTCTCGGGCAAAAGCTGGAGGAGTACGGGTTCGGTGAGATCGGGCAAGGCCTCCAGCGACTCTCCGAGAAGGCGACCGCGATCACGTCCGCGATTCAGCAGATTCAGGGAGCCGCGTCCGCGATCGTCGCGACCGCGGATCCCTTCGCTCAGTCCGGGGTCGGCCTCCCGCCCGAGGTCCTCGCGAACGTCGCGGAGCTCGGGGCGGCTCGCGCTCGCCGGGACGCTCAGCTCGCGAAGCGGAAACAAGCCCGCGGACTCCTGGCCTACGGTTCGGCCGCGGGCGACATACTCTTGCGAATGGGTCGGAAACTGTGAGCGTTCCCCGCTTCCTCAAGATCACCTATGGAACCCTCGCGACGGGGTCGACGGTCAATAACTGCACGCTCGACCTGATCGAGGTCCACCGGATCCGAAAGGACCGGGAGTCGTTCGAGGTCCGGTTCTCCGTCCTCCTGACGTGTCCGACCGAGGACCCCGCGGACCTCGCGGCCGCGGTCGGAACCGTCGAGGGGGGCTATTCCTATCTGGGACAGACCCTCCTGATCCAGCGGGTCGACCCCGACTCGGTCGTGATCGACCAGACCCTCCTCCTCCTCCGTCACTCCGACCGCTCCGGCCTGGAGATCGAGGCCGCGGTCGAAAAGTCCGGGGACGAGCTCCTCGATACGCAATTCTCGCGGCGCTATGACGTGACGATTTCGGGAGGCCTCCCGCCCTACGCGAACGACGGCCTCCGGGAGGAGAGCTGGGACCTCACCGCGGACGCGAACTGCCGGAGGCGACTCGTCGTCCGCGGGAGCTACACGGGAGTCGCTCTCTACTCCGCGAGCGATCAAGCGCTGATCCGAATCACCGCGAAGTCGAGCGCTCTAATCGCGACGCTCGGGGGGACGGACGCCTGGAAACTTGTCCGCTCGGACATTCTCAACGTCTCGACGAACAACCTCACCGCGGACGCGGAGCAGGAATGGGAGGAGCGGATCTTCGCGGACTCCGCCTCGACCCAGAACGACGACCGGCTCCGCCGCGTCACGCTCAAGATCCGCCGCTCGAAAGAGGGAGCGACCGGGTCGAGCTCCGTCCGTCGGCTCGCGACTATGGTCGGGACCTACGAGGCGGAGGTCTGCCACAACGAAACGACCGACCTCCTCTCGCTCTACGAGAGCTCCGTCCGACCCTGGATCGTCGCGAACATGCGACTCTCCGCGCCGGGTTCGTTCTTCGCGATCGTCACGGACGAGCCCGAGCTGGACCGGACCGACAACCGGCTAACCGCGACGATCGTCGCGCTCACGAGCTCGGGCGGAAACCTGATCGAGCTGGAGCGGACCGAGGTCCTCGACGTCCAACACGGTGCGATCGAGGCTCCGGTCTGGGATCCCGCCTCGACGATCGACTCCGAGGACCCAAGCGCTCACTACGTCTGGCCTGGACCGAAACAGGTCACGTTCACGGAGACTCTCCGCCGGGTCCAGATCGGAGCCGCGAAGTCGCTCCGACCCGCCGGGGTCGTCGCGGGACTCGGGGTCCAACCGGCCGCGAACAACCCGTTCGCGAACCTGTTCGGGGTCGGTGCGATCTCCAAGCCCGGAGAGTCGTTCCTCTCGTTCCTCGGGCCGGAGGCCGCGGGTCCCGCTCAGGCGGGCGGACTTTGGCGCGGAGCTGGCGGAGGCGGAGGCGGAGGAGCTGGCGGAGCTGGAGCGAGCGGAGCCGGAGCGGCTGGGGTCGTCTACGGGTTCAAGGTCTCGACTCAGCACGCGAGCAAGCCCGGGGTTCGAGGGATCTTCCCCGACCAGTTCGAGGTCGAGGAGCGGACGACGACCCGGGTCACGCGATACGTCAAGGGAGCGGGAGCCGGAAGCGGAGGAGCTCAGCCCTCCCCGAGCTCGACCAGGACGAGGCCGTAGGTCGTGGCTCTCTACGCGAAGCTGGACGGGGTCCTCCTCCCGGTCGCGGCCGGGACGACCTGGCCTCTGATCGACGGGGTCGACGGCTACGAAGCGACCCTGATCATGGAGGCGACCTCCGCGGAGGCTCTGTTCGACGTCGCGAAGCGACACGGGTCGAGCCTGGAGCTCACGAACGGATCCGACTCCGAGACCTATAAGAAGCTCACGATCCTTGGGACGGGTCCCGGTCCGACTCCCTACCAACGGGAGGTCGTCCTCGCGGATCGTCGCTGGACCTGGGCCTACTCCCCGCTCGTCCGCCGGAGCTACAACGTCACGCGGAAATCCGGCCAGGTCCGGCGACTCGGGGAGGACGGGCAACCCCTCGCGGTCCGACCGCTCGTCGAGGCTCGGGCCTACTTCCCTTGGTCGCTCAAGGGAAACGAGGACGGGACGGTCCGAACCTGGAAACCCGCGGAGATCGTCCGCGACGTCCTGGACCTCGTCGTCCCGGGGGAGTGGACCGACCGGGACGGGGTCCTCTCCGGTCGAGCTGGCAAGCTCCCCGACGTCCAGAACCTCGAACTCTCCGCGCTCCCCGGGGTCGCGATCGCTCAAGTTCTGACCCAGGTCGGCGGAGGTCGGATCGGCCTGTTCGTCCGGCCGTCGGGTCAGGTCGTCCTGTACGACCGGCTCTCCGGGGACGAGCGGGAGCTGATCGGGCTCCCGAGCTCGGGCGACAAGAAAACGCGAGCCAGGACCGATAGCGCCGGACGCCCTCAGATCGTCGGCGGGCCGCTCTGGGAGATCCAGGATCGGAGAATGGAGCGACCGTCCGCGGTCCGGGTCCATTTCGTCCCGGCCGCGGAGCTCCGCTGCGACCATGTCGAGGGCGGGACGAACTCGGGCTCGACGAGCTCGGGGACTCCGCTCCGCGCGAGCTCCGCCCTCCGCTACCCCGAGGACGTCACGGTCGGCGGCCGGACGATCACGGAGTCGACCTGGGGGACGCTCCCCGAGTTCCTGGAGTTCCTCTCGACCAAGACGATCGCGGGACTCCCTCCGCTCACGCTCGACTCGATCCTAAAAGGGTTCCTCCACGGGCTCCCCGAGGTCTATTCCTTCGTCGACGGGACCGGGGTCTGGGCCGCTCGGGCGGCCGCGATCCGCGAACACCTCCGCCGGACCTACCGGATCACGAAGCCCTGGAACGATCGGATCCGAGCTCTCCGGGCCTACCGCGTCTCGATCGAGGACCAGGAGACCGGGACCCAGGGAGCCTCGCTCGTTTACCAGGACTACGCGGAATGGGCGACCTGGCGCGGAGTCCAGTCGAAAACCGCGCTCGACCTCCCCGAGAATCACGAGATCGTTAGGAACCGCTACTCGAACCCCGCCGCGGCCGCGGGAGGCTCGATCGTCGGGACCTCGATCGACTCGCTCCGAGCCGCTCCGGCTCAGCTCTCGATCGTCGACGAGGAGCTGGGGATCTTCTCGGTCGACTTCGTGTTCGACTTCACGGGGACCGCCTCCCGATACGTTCACTCCGCCCTAGTGAAGGGGCGGATCCCGACCGCGGATCCCTCCCAGAAACATTGCTACCTCCAAGAGGGGCACCTCTCCCCGACTCACGAGCTCTCGACGATCGTCACGGTTCAGCCCGCGACCCCGAACGACGAGAGGCAGCTCTACCCGATCGAGGTCAAGCTCTCCGACGTCCGCGAGCTCCTCCCGACCTCCGCCGCGACGAAGGCGGAGGGGCCGGTCCTCGACGTCCTGGTCGACGCGTCGCGCGAGCTCGCTCGGTTCGCTTGGGACGACTCCAAGGCGGCCGCGATCTACGCCGCGTTTGGGGAGGGAGGGGAGGCCGCGCAGACTGTAGGGGAGGCCTACGGGGACCCGATCAATAAGACGGTGCTGACCGCGATCGCGAAGGCGACCGCGGCTCGGGTCTATGTTTCGTTCGAGGATCACGTCGAGGGGGGACTCCTGACCGGGTTCGCTCCCGGGCTGGAGCCTCGCGGGACCGCGAAGTCCGTCTCTCACTCCTTCGGGCCGGACGGTCCTCGGACTATGATCGACCTCCCGCCGAAACCGCCGGTCGTCTCGGAGGAGCCCTTCCTCCCGACCTCGGTTCACCGACTCCTCGGAAGGTTCAATAACCCATGAGCCGGATCCTCGACCGCTCCGCCCTCGGAGGAGACCTCCCGCTCCAGGATCACCGACAGGACGTCGACCCTCACCTCCGGGCGGCCGTGTTCGCGTCGCGGATCGTCGGGCGCAAAAAGACCGGAGCCTACGAGGTCGAGGGGCACGGAGACTCGACCTCGACGACCAGGACGATCGGAGACCTCCAGGGAGGCCTCCACGTCCCGCACGAAAAGGGAGGGGGCCGGAAGGTCGGCTCCTGGTTCTTCGCGGGAGCGGTCGTCCTCTCCGAGGCCTCCAAGCGACCCGCACCGAAACCGAACGCGACGTTCTCCCGAGCGTTCCGCCAGACGACCCAGACTCGGGCGGCCGCGGCCGCGCCTGGACCTCGCGTCGCGAAGCTGCGCCTGATCCGAAACGAGAAGTGGGACGAGGACGACCGCTATTCCCGAGACCTCCAAGCCTCGATCCACCCCGACGCTCCCGACCTCCCGAAGGGATCTCCCGGGGTCCTCCTGGCGGGGACCGAGGAGCGGAGTCAGGAGCTCCTGTTCTTCCCTCTGAATCCCGGGACGCTCCGAGCGGTCCACCGGGGACCCGACCAGGAGCTCTCGTCGACCGTGTTCGACACGAACTCCCTCGGGGAGGACGACGACCGCTGGAACGCGAAGCTCCACAAGTTCTGGAGGGTCGCTCGACTCGGTCCGCGTTGCAACGGAGACGCTCCGACCCAGGCTCTAGCCTGGAAAATGGAGGGGCCGACCCGCGGCCTCGTCGTCGACACTCCGTCGGCCGCTCTCGTCGCTCCGGTCTCGCCGGTCGCGAAGGACCCCGCGAAGTCGAGCCCGAGGAGCTCGACGACCCCGCCGGTCACGGGGAGCGGCTCGAACTACGGAGGGATTTACACGCTCGACCAGCTCCGCGCCCAACAGGAGGAGCGAGCTCGCGACATAGCGGCCGGACGGACCCAGGCTCCGACCTCGAATTATGGGGGCGTGACGATCCTCGGAGGGACCCAGACGAGGGACCCGAAGCGGACCGCCGGGACGACCCAGACTCGAAACGGGGGCGGGCAGGTCTCGACCCCGCGTCAGATCAAGCGACCCGTCGGCCTCGGCCAGGCGGAGCTCGTCTACGCCCTGACCTCCGCGAAGGCGGGCGGGTTCCTCGACGTCGGGGAGGCTCGGGACCCTCACCGCGTCGGGACGACCGAGGACGGGAACCCGATCAACGCGGCTCACATTTCCACGGGAGCCCTGTTCCGCGGCGGAGCCGGAGACGGTCCGCTCGACTTTGAGAACGGCTACCAGGAGCGGACGACCGGGTTCTCCGAGCGGGCTCCGGTTCACCTCAAATGGAACCCGCGGAAGTCGCACCGGGGACCGTGCGGGGAGACCCTCGTCGGAGCCTGGGACTGGGTCGCGGAAGTCCCATTTATGACCGCGGAGGACGACGTCCCGCGGATCCACGTCCCGGGCGGCGGGATCATTGGGATACCCGGGTTCGGAGGCAAGGGAGGCAAGGGGGGCAAGGGAGGAGCCGGAGGCGGTCCCGCCGGAGGCGGAGGCGGAGGCTCGGAGCCCGAGTGGGGTCCGGGTCCCTACCCTTACGGTCCCTATGGTCCTGGCGGTCCCGCGTTCCCTATCTGGCTCGGACCGGCGGCTCCGAAGGAGTGTCACACGACCCCGGCCAGGGGCGGGGAGAACGCTCTCCCCGGGAACGCGAGCGGACCAGCTCGCGACCGGGACGGGAGCTGGGCTCCTCGATACGGGGACGGGACCGGCTACAACGAAACCGGCGGGGTCGGCGGCGGGCCGATCACGGGCGGAGAGTGGGTCGACGTCGTCCTGGGCGACCTCCTGGGCGGGGTCGCGAGCGCTGGAGACCTCCAGCCCGCGGGGACCGGGAAGGGAGCAATCCCAGGCGGTCGGCTCGGAGCTGGTCGAGGAGGCGGAGGCGACCGAGGAGCTCAGAAGCGGGGAGCTCGATACGCGGCTCTCGCGGCCTCTAAGGGACTCAAGCGGGGGGAGATCGACGACGACGGGTCGCTCCGCCTCAACGGGGACCGGGTCGTCTACTTCACGGATACCGGGGTCCTCGACGAGCAAGGTCGACTCAAGGGAGCGGAGGCTCGGATCGGGGACTCCCCGGCTCGACGCCTGGAAATCATGGGAGGGGTCCTCCAGAAAACGACCGCGGTTCTCTCCGGGTTCTCGATCGCTGGCGGAATGGTCCTCAAGGCACAACCTTGGGCAAAGGGAGAAGTAGACCCGGGCTCTGGCGGGTTCCTCGACTCGACGACCAGGAGCGCGATCACGGGCGGGCCGGTCGCGGTCGCTCAGGTCGGGATCGCGACCGGGACCGGGACCCTCGACGGGTTCCGCGGGACCAAGAGGTTCGGCGCTACCAGCGTCTCGGAGGCTCCCGGATCTATGACGGTCCGCGGGGAGCTCAACACAGGGGACGGGCTCCGCTCGATCCTCGCCGGGGACTACGCGACCGGCGGACGTCTCGCGGGGACGGTCGAGGCTGCTACGGAGTTTTTCCCCGAGGGGGTCTCGCGTCAGTTCTTCGGAGACCCCGCCCTCGACTCGACCTCGGGAGCTCCCTACGGGTCCGGGTTCGAGCAATGCGCGACTTCCGGCGGCGGTATGTCGTTCCAGGCCTACACCTCGGGAGCGGCCGCGGCGGGGTCCCTCGACATGGTCGCGGCAGGCGGGGACCTCGCGGGGACCTGGACCTACAACGGATCCCCGATCGCGACCTCCTCCGGCAACGCGAACGGGATCGGAGGCGACGAGAGCGACGGGGCGATCTCGCTCAGCGCGAACACGAGCTATACCGCTCCCGTGAACGCGGACGGGTTCACGCTCAGCGCGACTTATAGTGTCTACAGCGGACCTTACAATTATCCCCTGGTTATCAAGCACGGAGGCGGAGCGCTCGTGATAAACGGATCCCTTCTCATGGCGGGTCGCGGCCAGATCGAGCCCGCGTAATGCCGGGCGGAGCTGGCGGAGTCGGCGGAAGCTCCGACGCCGGAGGGGCCTCGACGGACCTAACGCTGGACGGAGACCCCGGAACCCAGAGGGACTCGGGAGCCCTCGCGGTCACGGCTCCCGGAGCCGGAGGGGGCGGAGGGGGCGGCGGGTCCGGCTCCGGCGGGTCCGGTTACTCCTCCGGCGGAGGAGACGGACCGGCTGGCCTCTCTGGGTCTGGGTCCGCGTTCGCGTGGGGAGTTCGTTCGATCGCAACCCCCTCGACAGGAGGCAGCGGAGGGGCCGCGGTCGGTGGATCTACCTCCGGGAACGCTGGCACGACCGGGACGAGTCCGTCCGACCGGTCCGACTCGTTCCTCCGAAACTACGTTCGGCCCGCGGCGGAGAGCCTCGGCGGATTCGCTCAGTTCGTCAATCCAGGGGCCGCGGGTCAATCTGGGGCCGGAGGCGGCGGCGGCGGGCAATCTGGGGCCTTGGTGACCGGAGGAGCCGCGGGAGCCGCGGGAGTGGAATCCCTGCCAAGTGGGACGACCGGCGGGCTAGGCGGCGACGGAGGCGCGGGAGCGAACGGGGTAACCCTCTCCGGCGGCGGAGGCGGCGGAGGCGGCGGAGCTGGCGGGCCGTCAGGCGGATTGATCGTCCTCGAAGGACTCGGCGGGACAACGCTTGGAGCCTCGTCCGTTATGGACGCAAGCGGAGCCGACGGAGGAGACGGAGGAGCAGGGGGAAACGGGAAATATGGCGGCCTGATCCATTACAACGGAGGCGGCGGCGGAGGCGGCGGCGGAGGCGGAGGAGGGTCCGGCGGAATGATTCTCCGGTTCCGTTCCGCGTCGGCCTCGGTCACGGACTCGGGGCTTACGACGGACGTAACCGGCGGGAACGGCGGCCTAAAGGGATCGGGCGGCCTCGGAGCTACTGGCGGCGGAGGCGCGGTCGGAGGCGACGGAGCGGACGGGACTCCTGGCTCGGACGCGGAGGACGGGTTCTATTTGGACCTGCCGATCGTCCCGTGACCTGCCGACTGATCCAACGCGGAGCGAGCTCGTTCTCCGCGCAATGCGACTGCACTGGGGAATGGGTCGACCTGGAGACGGTCGACGAGGCCGCTCCCGGGTTCTGGAGCTGGAACCTCCGTCACGCGTGGGCCGGTCACGTCCTGACCTGCACTGGTTGTGAGCGGAGCTACTCCCTCGGGGGCGTAGTCTGCGCGAGCGGACTCCCCGACCTGATCGAGGTCGACGAGCTCCAGGAGATCCCGCGCGTCGAGCTGACTCCGGTCCAGCTCCGTCTCCTCGACGTCTCGGTTACCGCGGAGGACGTCCTCTGGGAGCGGAGCATGATCCTCGTCCGTCAAGCGAACGCGGCCGGGAATCGCGAGGAGGCGGAGGAGCTCGACCGCTGGGCTCGCGCGATCCGCTCCCGTTGTCAATGGGAGAAGCGCTCGACCCTCCGCGCGATCCTCGACGAGCTCGGGATCGAGGGGTTCCCCGCGGCGCTCCGAATCTCGCGGAGACCTGACGGAGGCGGGGTCCTGTATTCCGTCGACCGGGGACCGCTCCCGGGTCGCGCGAAGGTCGCGGAGCCCGAGCTCGTCCGCGAGCTCGACCTGGAGGACTACCAGGTCCCGCCGGTCGAGGAGCTCGTCGAGGTCGGGACCGAGCGGTTCGCGTCGCTCGACCTCGACTGATCGACGGTCCGCGGAGTTACCCTTCCGAGATCCTCGGAGGGTTCAATGAAACTCAAGCTCACCGCGACGGAGTCGCTCCTCGTCGTCGCTCAAAACCGAATCGACCTCCTGACCGGAGACAAGGTCGCGGAGCTCCGCGCTCGGGTCGCGGAGCTGGAGGCCTCGATCGAGGCGACTCGCGAGGAGGAGGCGAAACTCCGGCGGAGGTCGGCCGCGGCCTGGGACCGGATCCTCGACGAGGTCGGCAAGGCTCACGGGGTCGAGATTCCTCCGACCGGGGAGCTGGAGGCGGACGAGACCGACCGCGTCTCGATCGTCTGGGACGACTCCCCGAAGCCCGGGACCCCGACCGTCGACGACGACGACCAGGACGACGAGGTCGAGGGACCCCGGCCGCTCCTCGTCGAGCCGACCGCGGAGGAGGCTCGGGCCTGGGACGAGGAGCTCGCGGCCGCGGCCGCTCGCGCGGAGGCCGCTCTCTCGCCGGAGCTCGCGGCTCCCGCGGCCGAGTAGTAAGTTCGCACTATGGAAGCGCCGACCAGCTCCTCCGAGATTAGAGCGATCACCCCTCAGTCGGAGATCGTCGGAGTTCCCAAGTGGTTTATGACCCTCACTATGACGACGGTCCTCGGAATGGGAGTCGCCGGAATCGGGTTCATATGGAGGAGCTCGCTCGCGGCCGCGGTCACGGCCGACCGACAAGGTCGGATCGAGGATAAGCTGGTCTCGATCGAGAGGGCTCTGGAAAAGGCGGCCGAAAAGGCGGAGCGGGCTCAGTCTGACCGCTGGACGTCAAACCAAGATCAAGCCCAAGACGCGAAGCTCGAATCGCGAATCACGCGAGAGCTGGACCGGCAAGACGCGAGGCAGAGCAAGGTCGAATCGCGACTGGATCGGGTCGAGGCCGCGCTCCGCGGTGACCCAAAGCGCGATTGACATTTCGTCCGGGATTGTGTTTGCTTTTGGAATGACGAACACGACCCGCGCCCTGGCCCTACTCGCTCTCCTCCTCTCCGTCGGCTGCGCTCCGCCTCCGCTCGCTACCGAGCCGGAGGTCCCGCTCTCGCGTCGCGCGGTCGTCGAGTTCGGCGGCTCCTGGAGTCCGAAGCGCTCCGAGCGTCGCGAGCTCCTCCGGCTCCTCGACCTCGCGGAGCGAGCGTTCCTCCACCTCGACCCCGGAGCTCCTCCGCGCGTCCGCCGGGTCGTCCTCTGGGACTCCTCGCGGCTCCCGAGGTCGCTCACTCGACCGCTAGAGCTCTCGGGCGCGAGCAGCTATCTCGGGCTCTGCCTCTGGGGAAACATGCACGGGGCGGAGGTTCACCTCGCGACCGGCGGCCGGTTCCCAATGGGGGCCGCGGTTCACGAGCTCCGACACGCGAAGCGTCACGACCCCGATCACGAGCTCCCGCGCTGGAAGACCTACAACGCGGCCGGGAGGGGCGTCTCGCTCGTTCCGAAGCGGCTGCCATAAGGACTTAGCGACTTTCTCGCCCGGCTGCCGGAATGTCCTTGCGGCCTCCGATTCTGTATGCCATAACTCTGGCATGGCAAGCAACGGAGGCAACACCATGACGACGAACGAAGAAATGCGAGCGGAGGTCAAGCGGCTAACCATGCGGCTGGTAGTCACCCGCGGATACAGCAAGCACAAGGCGACGATCGCCGCAATTGAAATGGTCTACGGGTGGTAACCATGAGCAAGTCAAACCGGACTATGACGACCTATCAAGAGACAATCCAGACCGTCGGGACGATCCTTGGTCAGCACGCCCAAGGTCCCGCCGCGTTCCTGACCGCGGTCGCGGTCGCGGAGGGATACAACCGAGCGACCGCCGCGGAGCTCCGCCGGATCGAGGAGCGTTCGCCTCGCGCCTGGCGAACCTTCCGGGGTCGCGTCGAGCGGTTCGCGGCCGACTATCGGAGCCTGGCCTAGGCCCAACAACAGAGAAAGGCTCCTAGCCATGACCAAGACCAAGACCAAGACAAGCGGACGACCTCCGCGCTCGACCGAGGCGGCTACGTCTCGGGTCACGATCCGTTTCACCTCTGAGGAGCTCGCGGAGCTGGACTCAGCCCGAGGCGACGAGTCTCGGGCGGGCTACGTTCGCGCTCTGATCGCGAAGGCGGTCGCGTGAGCGAGCCCTATCGCCACATGACGGACGACGAGTTCGCGGCCGCGTTCCTCGGCGGGACCTCGGACGACTCGCGACGCGAGACCCTCGACCAGGTCGAGCAATTCAAGCGGGCGAAGCCCGAAGCGCTCCAGCAAATGCGCGCGGACCTCTCGAATGCTCGCGCGCTCCGCGAGCGGGCGGAAGCGACTCACGACCAGCTCGACTCCGCGCTCTGGCTCGCGGAGGAGCTGGTCTGCCACCTCCAACGCGGAGGACGCGAGCTCGACCAGCGCTGGTCCTCCTCGGTTCGCCGGATCCTCCGGCTCCTCTCGCTCCATTTCACCGCGGCGGACCCCGAGGTCGACTCTTGAGCCGGAAGGCTCACGAGAGCCTCCAGGAGCTCCTCGCGGGGTCCGTGGCATACGTTCCCGCGACGCTCCTCACGGACGGGAGGGTCTCGGACTCCGGGGTCCGCCTCTACGCCCTCGTCCGAGCTCTCGGGCCTGGTCGGGACACGTTCCGCGGGAAGGATTCTCTGGCGGAGGCTCTCGGCTGGTCGAGGCGGAAACTCTACCGCGTCGCGAGCTCGTTAGAGGACCTCGGCTGGCTCGACCGGACGACGACCCGGAAGGGGTCGAGCTGGGTCTCCACCTGGTCCGTCCGCAAGGGTTTGAGAGTGTCACCAGTGGCACTCCGCGCCAATTCTGGCACTGTCACCAATGGCACGGTGGGAGTGTCACCAGTGGCACAAGGGGGAGTGTCACCAGTGGCACAAGAGAACCAGCCCCCAGCCAATAACCAGCCCAAGCTCTGGGAGGGATTGAGTTCCTCAATCGAGGAGAAGACCCTCTCCGTTCACGAGCTCTGGGGGTGTCTCCCGAGCTGGGATCGGGACCACGCTCCGGCGGGCTGGGAGACTCTCGCGGACTCCCTCGTCGAGGTCCTCGATCGGAAGGCTCTCCCGAAGGGGACGACCCAGGCGACGCTCGCGCTCGCGTTCGTCGACCGGATCCGATCGCGGAAGCCTCTCCGAGGGATCACCTCGGGCGAGGGTCTCCTGATCGGTGCGGCTCGGGAGCGCTGCGACGCGGACGACGTCCTGGAGCTCCAGGAGCTCCTCGCTCGACGTCCGAGCTCCGAGCCAACCCCTCCCGAGCCGGTCGGCTCGGAGTCCATTCCCCCAGAGGTCCTCGCGGGCCTCGCTGACTCTCTCGCGCTCCCGGGCACGAGAACACCCCTCCGGGCTCGCGAGAGAGCCTAGAATTCTTTTTCCGCCCTCGGGCACCTGTTGACCATTTCGCCGCTTAGGCGGCTCCTGACGAACCGAAAGCTGACGACCCTATGAACCTCTCCAAGCTAGACCCGAACTCCGAGATCGGCTCCGCCCTCTCGATAGCCCAGATCGCGGCGGACTCCCGCCTCTACAAACTCAACGTCCCTCAAGCCACAATGCAGATCCTCGCCGGTCGGGAGCTCGGCCTCGGTCCGGTCGCCTCGATCCGCGGGGTTCACCTCGTCCAGGGTCAAACGGTCCTGGACTACACGGTTCTCGCGGCGCTCGTCGAGGCCTCGGGGACCTACGAAGTCGAGACGACCCCGATCAAAAACGCGGCCGGGGAGGTCGTCGACTTCGACTGGAGCCGGACGAGGTGTTCGCTCGACTTCTACAAAAAGAACCCGGACGGATCTCGTCGGCTGATCGGTCGCTCCGTGTTCGACGAGGAGGACGCGAAGCTCGCGAAGCTCCTCCAGAAAGACAACTGGAAGAAGCACCCAAAGGCTATGTATCAGGCTCGCGCCATGAGCCAAGGGGTCCGCGCTCACTGTCCCTCGGTCACTATGGGGTCGGTCTACGTCCCGGGCGAGATCCCGGAGCCGGAGCCGAAGGTTCTCCCGCCTCAGACGTTCGACACGACCTCCCGGCCGACCTCGACGCAACCAGCGCAATCGCGGGCGCAACCAGCGCAATCGGTCGAGGCGACCCAGGTCGCGGAGCGACCGGCGGAGCCCTCGGAGCTTCCCGCTCCCCGGAGCGCTCCGACCGAGCAGCTACCGCGTCGAGCCTCGGACGAGCTCCTCGACCTCGCGGCTCGCGTCCGCCTCCGAATCCCCGCCGGTCCGCTCGTCCGTGACCTCGGGGAGGAGGTCCGCTCCGAGGAGCTCCAGGCTCTCGTCGAGGCGGCTCGGGTCAGGTTCCCGGTCCTGTTCGCTCTCGCGCTCCGGTCGGCGGATCGTCAGGAGCCGGAATGCGCGAAGTGCTTCGGGGTCCTCCCGTGCGCCGCGGCCGGTCCGTGCGGCGGGACGCGTCGAGCTCCAGCCCCGAAGCCTCTCACCGCGAAGGAGCGAGCTCGCGCCGCTCTCGACGCGGAGGACGCGGCCGCGGCCGCGGCCGCTCAAGGCGACCCGGAGGCGGACCTGATCCAGGCGAAAGCCTCCGCGACTCAGCTCGCCTCGAACCTCCCGCCGGAGCGGCGCGGTCGAGCTCGCGCCGAGATCGACTGCGCTCGGACGATCGAGGAGGTCGAGAGGCTCCGCAAGCGGGTCCAGGCTGGCCTCGTCCAGGTCGAGAACGAGCGACTCGCCGCGAGCGGCTCCGTCGACCTCGGGGGTCTGGCATGAGCGGCAAGCTACACGGGAACATTGCGCGCCCCTTCTCGCGCTCGCTTAACCGGCTCCTCGACGACCTCCTCGACCGGGTCCCGGTCTACTCCGCGGCCGCTGAGGCTCTCGGTGTCAACCCTGCGACGCTCCGAGGCTGGGCGCTCCGGAGGAGCGCGTCTCCGTTCTACGCTCGGAAGCTCCGAGCCGCTCTCAAGACCTGGCACGCGAACAACCCGACGCCGGAGCCGACGCCGGAGCCGGAGCCGGAGCCGGAGGCTCCGACGCCCTCGCTCGGGACCAACCAGGTCGCGTCTCGTCTGGACCGGATCGAGGCGAAGATCGACGCCCTCCTGGAGGCTTGGTCGTGAGCTCCTTCGTCACGACCGACCAGGTCGAGGCCGCGGCCGCGGAGATCCTCGCGGCCGTCGTCCTCCGCAACGGGGAGCCCGATCACAAATGGTCGGGGGGAGACCCCGAGTCCGACGCGTTCCTCTCCTGGGAGAACGGGACGTTCCTCCGCTGGAGCCAGACCGGCTCGGTCTGGTGGCTCGGGGTCCGCGAGAAGGGTCGAGCCTGGCCCGCGCCTCGCTGGCTCGCGTTCGAGGTCCAGGAGGGGGGCGACCTCCTCCGCCAACTCCCGACCGGCTCGTTCGACCGTCCCGCGTTCGCGATCACGGAGGAGCGTTCGCTCGTCGAGGTCCAGGTCTCGGACGTCCGCTCGGGACTTTACTTCCTCTCGACCTGCGACCTCTCCCGCGTTCACCGGACGCGGGAGGGAGCCGGAGCTCGTCCGTGCGAGCTCTGTCTGGAGCCGGTCGTCGGGGACTACGTCGAGCGGGTCCACAGGCAAGGGGGAGACCAGCGACGCTCGCACCTCTCCTGCGCTCAGGCTGCGATCGACGGGGTCCTCCGCGAGCAGATCCAGGAGGCGGAGCTCGCGGTGAGTTTCCAGGACGAGCTCGACGCGGTCGAGCCGCGGCCGGAGCCGGACGCGTTCGGGCCGGAGTGCTTCGGCGGGGAGGACTACCCGAGCGGGGAGCCGGATACCTACTTCGCGAACTACGTCGCGGAGCAATCCGAGAAGCGGAGGCGCTCGTGAGCTCCGTCGAGCGCTGGGAGGAGATCCCAGGATTCACCATGTATCGCGTCTCGAACCTCGGCCGGGTTCGTGGCGTGTTCTCCGGTCGCGTGCTCAAGCCGCGAGCTCGTTCCTCGTCGGGCCACCTCTCCGTCGACCTCTACGATCGCGGGACCTGCCGCTCGTTCCTCGTTCACCGCTTGGTCGCGCTCGCGTTCCTGCCGGTTCGTCCGGTCTGGGCGACCCGCGTTCTCCACGCGGACGACGACCCGACGAACAATCGCGCGACGAACCTCCGCTGGGGGACGGTCCGCGAAAACGCTCGCGACGCGTCCCGGAATGGTCGGCTCAGCGGTCCTCGTCGGCCGCGCCTCACGGACGAGGAGGTCCTCTCGATCCGAGCGGCCGCGGCCTCGGGGGAGAGCTGCCAGTCGATCGCGCGACGACTCGGCCGAAACCGGACCGTGATCGAGCGGGTCGTCTCCCGCAAGACCTACGCGGAGGTGGCCTCGTGAGCCGGACGACCTACGTCACGGACCCGACCGCGTTCTGGGACGTCTGGGTCGGTCCCGGACCGTGTCCTCGAACCGGCCGGAGGTTCGCCTCGGTTCGCTGGCGGAACCACTACCACGCGGAGGCGGTCCGCCGGAGGCGGCCGGACCTCGCGACCCGGGCGGAGCTCGACTGGCTCCGCGAGCTCACGGACTCGGCCGCGACCTCGGCCGACCTCGACGGGATCCGAACGAACCTCGTCGGCCTCCGCCTCGGGACCTCGCGGGAGGCTCACGGCCTCCTCCTCGCTCGACTCGCGGACGGGGTTCCCGTGCGCGAGATCGTCCAGGAGCTCCGCGAGCTCGACCCCGCGAACCTGGAGCTATTCTCGTGAGGCAGCAAGGCAAGACCCTACGCGCGAGGTTCCTCCGCGAGCTCGTCGAGGCGGGGTTCGAGATCAAGGTCTCCCCGACCTACGGAACGCTCGTCCGCTCTCCTGGTCCCTCCCGCGCTCTCCTCGGTCACGTCCTCGACGACGGCCGCTGGAGACCGATCCGAATCCCTCTCGCATTCCAACCCCTGACTGAAATCCTCGACCGCCTCGGAGTCTCCTCGTGACCCGCCACCGAACCCCTCGCGACCTCCGCGAAGCGGAGCAAAGCGCTCGCCTCGCGGAGGTCCGTCGCGTCCTCGTCGACCGCCTCCTGATCGTCCTATGGGCGGTCGCTCTGTTCGGGTTCGCCGCGACCCTGATCGCGGTCCTCTCGTGAGCGCCCGTCGGAAACCGGGCTGCGAGATTTGCCGCGGGCCCGTGTCGACAACCCACGATTGCCCAGAGTCCGCGCTCCGCGGGATCGACGCTGCGGATTCCGCGGCGTGGAATCGAGAGCTAGACCCGCTCGCTCGCGAGGTCCACCATTGGACGGAGCCCGACCTCTCGACGCGTCTCGCTGGGGGCGACTCGTGAGCGAGCCACGCTGGAAACGCGGGCTCCGCCGCAAGGTCCTGGAGCGGACCCAGGTCACGGACTCCGAGGTCGTCTCGGCTCTCGCGCTTGAGGTCTACGAAGCGACCGGGCTCCCGCGTCTCGTCGCGGAGCTCGTGATCCCGGGCGCGGAGTTCGGCTGGCGTCACAAGCGGAAGGCTCACTCCGCGACGCTCCCCGCGCCGAAGGGAAACTCCGCTCAGATCGTCAAGCTCGGGCCGCGGCTCTCGGTCCGTCCCTCTAGGAAGGCGACCGCGGCCGGGGAGAAACTACGCGAGCTCCTCCCGCGGGCGGCCGAGACCCTCGACGGTCCCGTCCGCGTCGAGGTCGAGTTCCTGTTCGTCCCGCCTCCGAGCTGGAGCAAGACGAAGCGAGCGAACGCGATCGGGGAGCCGGTCCTCTCGCGGCTCGCGGGAGACGTCGACCAGCTCTCGAAACTCCTCCTCGACGGCCTGGAGGGGGCGGGCTACTTCGCGAACGACTGCCTCGTCGTCGAGCTCGCGGCTCGGAAAGTCTACGCGGAGACCGGCGGATACCGGGTCTGGATCTACGACCTCCGCGGGGCGCTCTCGTGAGCGAGCTCGTCGAGCTCCAGGACGACGACGTCGTCGAGCTCGTCGAGGAGACCCCGCGGGAGTCCGCCCTCGTCCGTCGAGCTCGTCGAGGTCGAGCGCTCGACCTCCTGGAGTGGGGTCGAGCGTTCGGGACCGAGCCGGTCTCGAAAGAGGTCTGGGCGCGGACGCTCCTCCCCGAGCTCGCTCCCCGAGCGGCCTACCGTCGCTGGCTCCGCCTCCGCGAGCATTGGGCTCGCGACGGGGTCGACTTCCGCCTGGTCCAGACGACCTCGACCCAGGATCCCGCGCGACGGGTCCTGGTCCAAATCACCCCGAAAGCGCTCGAATGGGCGCGAAACGTCCTCGACACTGGAGACGACATGCTGACGACCGAACCAACCCGACCGACCCGAGCTCCAGCTCCTCCGCCCTCCGCCGGTCCTCACGCGTTCCGGGTCTGGGAGGCGGCCGGTCGCTACCTCGCCGCGGTCGACCAGGTCCGCGCCGGAGGCCTCGTCGACGAGGTCCTCGTCCGCGAGCTCCTCTCGCTCGCGGCCTGGTTCCCCGACCTCGGAGCTCCCCTCTACAAGCTCGCGGAGGATTTCTGGGGAGTCGGAGCGGAGCTCCTCCCGCGGATCGCTCACGCGGCCGGACTCCGGGTCTACAAGTGCAGGAACGAGCGCTGGGTCCGCCGGGACGAAGCGGGGAGGCTCCTCGCGGAGCTCCTCGACCGGGAGGCCTCCTCGTGAGCAAGGCCTGGGAGAGGCAGGAGGGGGAGACCGACCGAGCGTTCCGAGCGTTCGGGGTCTACCTCGGGCAGGAGAAACGCTCTCTCCGCCAGGCCTCGACGCTCGCGAAAACGAGCTACCACCGGATAGCGACCTGGAGCCGGTCGAACGAATGGGTCTCCCGGGCCGCGGCCTGGGACGAACACCTCGCCGCGGTCCAGGCGGCCGCGGCGGAGGTCGCGGCTCGCTCGACCGGGGAGACGATCGGCCTCTCCCTCGCGGCGGGCCTGGAGGTGACCCGGATCGCGTTCGAGCGCTACCTGGCGAACCCGGACCGGATCGAGGAGCTCAAGTTCGCGGACCTCGTCGACGCCCTGGAGCAGCTCGGGAAGCTGGACCAGCTCCTCGGGGGGAACGCGACCGAGCGGGTCGAGACCTCGACGACCTCCCGCTCCCGGGCGGATCTCCTCTCCGACCTCTGGACGTCCAAGTCCGGCCGCGAGCTCCTCGCGGAGGCGAAATCGACCCTCGCGGGCGGTCCTCGGAAGGGTATCGCCGGAGCCTGATTTCTTCCGCCTCGGGCCTAAGTCTATTTCCTGCCGGACGGAATATCCCTTGCGCGGGGCATTCCGTCCGGCTATTATTGCGGCTCAACCACGAAGCCCGAAAGGCTCACCTATGACGACCCGCGCCACTAAGACCGCTCGCCTCCTCTCGACCCTCCGCCTTCACTCCGCCGCGGCCGCGGACAAGCTCCCCGCCGCGGAGGTCCGCCTCCGCCTCGCTCGGACCCGCGTCGGGGACCTCGACGCTCAGGCTCGCGCCGCGGCCGCCCTCTCCGCTCCCGAGCTCGCTCCGAGCCGCGAGTCCGTCGCTCAGGCGGCCGCGGTCCTCGACCGCGCTCAGGAGGACCTCGACCGGCTCCAGGAGCTCGCGGACCGGAGCTGGCTCGACGACGCGGTGGCGGCGGAGGAGACCGTCCGCGCTCAGGACGACCCGACCCGCTGGGCCTAGTTCTCGCCGGACAGATACACGACTTAGGGGCGTCCGGCCGGAATCTTTTCCGCCGGACGTTTTCCCTATAGCGCGGACCATTCCGTCCGGCTATAACTACGACTCAACCAAACGGAGCTGACCTATGACGAACTCGACGACCTACACGAACAAGACCGACCGAGCCCTCGACCGGGCCTGGAGCAAGGCGGCCGCGGCCGGAGACTACGCGACGCTCGCGAACCTCCGCCTCGCGTTCGAGTCGCTCGACCCGGTCGACGTCAAGCTATCCCCTCGCCAGGTCGAGCGGCTCCAGGACGAGTATCAAGAGGAGCAGCGCTTCTCGGTCCTGAGTCAAACGCGGGTCGTGTTTCACTCGACGGAGGCGGCGGAGGAGGCGGCCGACTGTCTGGAGTCGTCCGCGGACCAGGCGGTCGACCTCGCGTTCGCCGCGGTTTGCGTCGACCTCTCGGACGCCCAGTATGCGTTCCTGGAGCGGTCGACCCGCCGCTCGATCGCGATTGCGACCCGCAAGATTCGGGAGGCGACCCGGCGGGTCGCGGGGGTGACCTCGTGAGCCGCCCCGAGGCGGTCCGCGTCCTCCTGATCGGCTGCGGCAAGGACAAGGTCGAGGAAACCGTCCGCGCGGAGGAGCTCTACACGGGCTCCCTGTTCGCTATGCGAGCAGCCTACGCGAACGCGAGCGGGCTCGACTGGTCGGTCCTCTCCGCCATGCACGGGGTTCTGGGCCGCGACGTCCTGACCGCTCCCTATGACCTCACCGCGAGCGACCTCTCCCGCCTCGACGCGGCCGCCTGGTCGCTCTGGGTCGCCGGTCAGATCCTCGACGGCCTGGAGGACGGGACCGACCCTCGGGACGTCGTCGTCGAGCTCCACGCGGGCAAGGCCTACGCCGACCAGCTCGAACGCGTCCTCCTCGCGGTCGGCGTCCAGGTCGACCGGCCGCTCCGAGGCCTCGGGATCGGAGCTCAGCGGGGCTGGTATTCGCGAGCCCGCGCGTAGTTTTCGCCGGACAATAACTGGACTTAGGGCGCGTCCGGCGGGATTCTTTCCTGCCGGACGTTTTTCCTATTGCGAGCCGGAATACGTCCGGCTAGAATTCCGCTATGACGAACACGACCGAGACCAAAGCCCACCGAATCCAACGCGCCCTCGTCGAGGCGGCCGGGGCCGCTCTCACCGCGCGGGAGCTCGCGGAGCTGGTCGGCTGTTCGGCCTCCTGGGCTCGCCGCGTCCTCCGTCGCTTGGAGGTCGCGAACTGCGACCTCGCGAGCTCGACCGGCCGCGCGACCTGCGACCGTCGCGACGCGGCCGGGTTCGTGACCCGCGCGAACCAATGGCGCTCGACCGCTCCCGGCCGTCGCGCGTTCTACGCGGAGGAGGAGGCCGCTCGCCTCGCCTCGATCGAGGCCGCGACCGACCGCCTCGACTTCGTCGCTCTCGCGAACCGCGTCGAGCGAGCTCCCCTCGCGGAGCAATTCGAGACCTACACCTCGGACGACCTCTCGTTCGATTTCGCGGCCTAGACCGCAACCACCGAAGCCCGAAAGGCCTCACCTATGACGACCCGCAAGAAGAAGAAGAACAAGCAACCCTCCGCCCTCGCCTCGCTCCTGGCCTCGACCGGCCTCGACGTCGACGAGTATCAGGCTCCCGGGGAGGAGCCGGTCCGAGCTCGTCGAGGACGTCCCGCTCGCGCGGAGGCGGCCGCGACCCGGCGGAAGGAATTCCGGGTCTCCCCGGCGGAGGCTCAGCGGATCGAGCGGCTCCTCCGCGCGACCGGCGGGTCCCTCTCCGACCTCGTCCGCTCGCTCCTCTCCGCGGAGGCCGACCGCCTCGGGATCGACTCGTGAGCGGCCTCGGTCGACCCGTCCGCGGGCACGCTCGGAGGCTCGTTCTCGCGCTCCTCAACGGGCCGTACACGGTCGGAGCCTGGCTGGGTCCTCGACCGGAGCCGGAGCTCCTCCGCGCCCTCGCTGAGGTCCTGGAGCTCCGCGACGAGTGGAGCCTGGCTCCGCTCGTGATCCAGGACGGGGAAGGAGGCCTGGAGCTCGACGGGTGGGACTACCCTCCCGCTCGACGCGAGCTCGTCCGCCGGTTTGCCTCGGAGGTGACCTCGTGAGCGACCTCTCCGGCCGCTCCTGGCTCCGTTCGCTCGAAAGCGACCCAGGAGCCCTCCGGGACGACGCGGAGCTCCTGGAGCGGCTCTCGCGGCTCCTCCTGGCGGCTCTCCCTCGCGACCAGCTCGAACCCCTCGCTCGTCGAGCCTGGTCGGAGCTGGTCGGCGTCGAGCTCGTCCAGGTCGCGCGGACGACCGAGCGCAACTCCGACCCGGAGCGCGTTCGCGTCTCGCTCGTCCTCTCGACGGACGAGGTCTCGGCGGAGGCTCCGTTCACGCTCTACGGGGTCCAGGAGACGGTCGACGCGGCTCAGTTCGAGTCGATCACGGTCCAGGTCGGGGACGGAGGTCCGATCGACGTCGTCGCTCCTGGAGGGATCCAGATCGGGAACGCGTCGGAGTCCCTCGCTGGAGTCGCGCGGGAGCTCCGGCTCCTCCCGACCCAGGAGGACGTCGACGAGCTCGCGGCCGCGGTCGAGGCCGCGGCTCACTCCGCGGAGCATTGGATCGAGGTCGAGCTCCAGGACGGCTCGTTCGTCGAGGTCGAGGACTGGCCCGCGACGCTCCAGCTCGGGGAGTTCGAGGGGGAGGACGACGAGGAGTTCCTCTGGGACGAGATCCCGCCGCGACTCCGGGAGGTCCTCGTCGAGGACCTCGGGTTCGCGAGCGAGCTCGACCAGGCGGACCGAGCGACCCGGAGAGCGGAGAGCGGGTTCCCTCAGTAGACCCGACGGAGCGAACCGCTAGGATCCCTGGTCGGTTCGTCAGACCTCCTGGAGCGACCCCGCCTCGACTCGTCGTCGTCGCGGGGTCGCTCTCTTGGTTGCGAGCTCCTCGTCGATCTCCTGGAGCTCCTCGACGGAGCGGTTCGCTACCCTGACCCGCTATGGCGAAAACGCGACGCAAGACCCACGGCTACTCTCTCGCTGGATACCAGCATGGTCTCCGCAAAGGCCCCGCGTCCCCCGCGTCCCTCGGAGCGATCTTCGATTTCGACCCCGCGTATTCCATGCGATCCGATCGGATAGGCGGTCGAGCCCTGACCGCGGCGGGAGGCGGAGTCACTCGCGAACGCGACTCCGCCGGTCACGTATACGCCCAGCTCGACGGAGCGAGCTACCTCGACGCGGCCGCGGAGGACCTCGGGGACCTCTCGGACTACGCGTCCGGCCTGACCGCTTACGTCGTCCTCCTGGAGGACGCGGCCTCCGCGGATAACGCTATGCCGCTCGCTATCTGGAAAACTCCCGCAGCCTCAGCGGAGGGAACGCTCCGCGTCTACCGGAGCGGGTCCTCCGACTATTGGGCCGCGGGAGCCTGGTCCACGTCCGGGCAAGGGAACGACCTGGGCGAGGTCACGGTAGGGACTGGCGTCAAACACGTTGTGGCCGCGAGCTGGCACGCGACCAACGGTCAGTTTGTGTCGGTCGGGGGCCGGGTCACGGCAAGCCCGAACGCGACCGCGGTCGATCCGACCTCGCTAGCCCGCCTGACGATCGGGACCGGACCCTGGGCCGGGTCCCTCTCCACGTTCTATTTCACGGGGCGGGTCTACCGCGTCGTCCTGGCCGCCGGACCCTACTCGCAATCCTTCGCGGACACGCTCGCGAACTACTACAACCCGCGACGTCTCCCCCCCTCCGTTGATACCTCGGACGTTCGGTTCGTGTATGACGCGCGACACGCGTCCCTCCGCGACACGTTGAACGGGATCGACCTCGCTCCGGCCTCTGTCCCGGCGGTCGTCGCTGCGAATGGCGACGTCGCTATGTCGTTCGACGGGGTCGACGACGAGCTCTCCGGGAGCCTGGCCCTCGGGCTCCTCGACGGGACCCTAAGCCTCTACGTTGTTGCCGCTCCTGGCGCTACCGGGAGCCTCTACCACCTGGCGGTCGAGGACTCGGGAAACTCCGCCCAAGAGCACCTGGCGGTGCTAAGCAACTCCACGAACACCCTCGGAGGCTGGGCGGTCCTTCGTGACGGAGGGGTGATCTCACAGCACTATGGGACTCATGGGCTCCCGGTCGGGGAGTTAGGCGTGATCTCCGCGGAGATCACGCCGACAACGCTCCGAGCATGGCTGGACGGGAACCTCGGGACTCAGTCGACGTCGGATACCGCAACTCCCTCCGGGATCGACTCCGTAGCTCTCGGGAGCTACTTGGACTCGACGCTCTTTTCGAATACGGACGTCCTCTATGCGCTGATCGTCGAGGCCGCGAGGGACTCGCTCGTCGAGGACTACCTGCACAGGGAGTTCGCGGAGTCGCGACCCTGGATCCCCTGGGGAGTGTCCGAGGCGGACGCTCTAGAGGTCTACGACCCGAACTGGTCCACTGACCGATTCTCTAAGCCCGCGTCCTCGGAGGACGTCGCTTCCGCGTCCGTCGGAACGGTCACGGACGGGACGGACGCGGCCGGTCTCGGCCTGGTTCGCCTCGCTGCGAGCTCTTACACCTATCACGTAAGCCCGAGCCTGACCAAGCTCAGCGACCAGGACCAGGTCACCTGCTACCTGGTCGGGTCCGTGAACGACTCCTATACGTTCGCGAGTCAATACCGCTCCTCGGTCTCGAACGAGTCTCTCAACGCCCTGATCCGCGACATAGCTGGACTCGCCTCGGGAGGGAGCGGGTATGCGGGAGGGGTCCTGCAAGCGAACGAGTACTCCGGGGAGACCCTGACCGGGGACGCTCGGCTTCTGACCACGGTCGAATGGGACCGCCTCGCGGGGACGTGCGAAGCGTTCACGAACGGGGTTAGCGACGGAGCTTCGGAGCACCTCGGAGACCCAGGAGCCGCGGCCGCGTTCCTGACCTCGATCCTCTGGAACCTCTCCGCGACGGACGACGCGACCGTCTCCTATTGTCTTTGGGTCGCTGGCCCGAGGGATCCCGCGGTCGAGGCGGAGCTCCTGGAGCGCTTCCCCGCCGGGGAGGATATGTCGTGATCCTCGCCGCGACCTCCTGGCCTGACGTCGCTCAGGGAGCTCTCGTCGCTCTCGTCCCGCTCGCGTGGGCGGTCCTCGCGGAGGTCAAGGCCTCCCGTCAACGCAAGGCCGCGGCCGCGGCGGAGGAGGAGCTCGCGACCGAGCGGGTCGCGCACAAGGCGACCAAGATCGAGGTTCGAGCGCTCACGACCCGGAAGCTACGCCGACTCTCCGAGGACGAGCCCGAGGCCGAGTGAGTCCCGAGCTCGCGGAGCTGATCGTCCGAGCCTCGGAGGGGGACGAGCTCGCGGAGGACGAGCTCGCGGAGCTCCTCGGGACCGCGGAGGACGAAGCCTGGAGAGCGACTCCCGCGACGTTCGCGGAGCACCTCTCCGGCGGCCGCTGGCAACGGGCGAGGCACCTCGACGCCCTCTCTGACAAGCTGGCGGAGGCGGCCTACGGAGACGATCGGCGGATCGTCGTTTCCATGCCGGTCCGGCACGGGAAATCCTGGCTCACCTCGCAATGGTTCCCGGTCTGGTTCCTCGACCGCTGGCCTGATCGAAAGATCATTCTGGTTGGGCACGGGGCGGACTTCGCGCGGAAGTGGGGGCGGCGGGTTCGGAACCTGATCCGGCGTCACGCCGACCAGCTCCGCGTCCGCCTCGCTCCCGATATGACGGCCGCGGACGCATGGGAGACGACCGCGGGCGGAGGCATGATCACGGCCGGAATCGGAGGCGCGATCAACGGAGAAGGAGCGGACCTCCTCCTCGTCGACGACTACTGTAAGAACGCGAAACAGGCTCAGAGCAAGGCCTGGAGGGACTCGGTTCAGGACTTCTGGGACTCGACCGCGGAAACTCGCATGGAGCCTGGCGCGTCTTGCGTGATCGTCGCGACCCGCTGGCACGAGGACGACCTGATCGGGCGGCTCGTCGAGGTCGACGAGGACGAGGAGCTCCTGGAGCTCGACGAGCTCGACCCCGCGGAGCTCACCTCGGAGGAGATCCACCGGGCGATTGATCGCTGGGAGGAGGTGATATTTCCGGCGGTCGCGGAGGAGAACGACCCGCTCGGTCGAGCTCCAGGAGAACCGCTCTGGCCCGAGCGCTGGCCTCTCTGGAGGCTCAAGCGGAAACGTCGAGCGAAGGGTCCGTGGGTCTGGGCCGCTCTCTACCAGCAGCGACCGAGTCCCTCGGAGGGAGGGTTCTTCCGGGTCGAGTGGCTCAAGTACTACCAGCGCTCCGGGGACCTCGTCCGCTACCGCCACGCGTCGACGGGAGACGCTCGCGCGATCCGCCTCGGGAGCCTGACCAAGTTCGTGACCGTCGACCTCGCGGCCTCGCTGAAGGAGGCCGCGGACTACACGGTCGTCGCGACGTTCGGCGTCGCTCCTGACGGGACCATGTTTCTCCTCCACGTCGAGCGCGCGAAGGTCGAGGGGCCGGGAATGATCCCGCTCGTCGAGTCCCAGCTCGACCGCTGGGGAGCCTCGGTCGCTTGGATCGAGTCGGCCGGGTTCCAGCTCCATTTGATCCAGACCGCTCGGCGTCGAGGCCTCCCGGTCCGCGAGCTCAAGGCGGACTCGAACAAGCTCGCGCGAGCGCTCCCCGCGACCGCGGAGCTGGAGGCGGGGGCGGTCCAGTTCCCCGCTCAGGCGGACTGGCTCGACGAGTTCGTGAGCGAGCTCCTCGCGTTCCCGGGCGGAGCTCACGACGACCAGGTCGACGCTCTGGCCTACGCGGTCCAGGTCGCTCTCGACCTCCTCTCCGCGACCGGGGTCGTCTACGGGCTCTCCGACGTCGACCAGGACGACGACGAGAGGGACCGGCTCCTGGACCGCCTCGACCAGGACTTGACGCCCTCCGGGCTCTGGGACTGACGGAGCGACCCGCTACCCTTCCTCCCTACGCCCTACCGCGGAGGCTCGACCTATGTCCAACGGAATCATTCCCGCTCTCGACGTCCACAAAGACGCCCTCTCGGACGGAGACACGATCGGGAGCGCGATCGCTCCGACCCGTGCGTGTTCGATCCGCGGGACGATCAAGGTTTCCGCCGCGGTCCGGCTCCAGCTCGACGTCTACGACAACTCCGAGGCGACGACCGCGACCGGCTACCTAAACGACGGGGACGCTCTCGTCGTCGACGCCTGGACGAATTTCGCGTTCGAGGCTCTCCCGGAGAAAACCTACACGCTCAAGATCGCGGACGCGGGCGCGACCGTCGACCTCCTCGCGACTGAGGTTCACGGGTCGGTTCTCTAGTGTCCGAGTTCGACCAGGCAGGCAAGACCGCGGAGGGTTACCAGCGCTACACCGAAGGTCTCGCGAACCTCTCGACGAAGCACTGGATTCATGATCCGAGCTACGCCCTCGGTCAGGACCCCGACGTCTATTCCAAGGTCGTGCGGGACCCGGTCGTCGCTCACGCTCTCCGCTTCCGAAAGCACCTCGCCGCGGGTCGGGAATGGCGGGTCGAGCCCGCGACCGAGGAGAGCGACGCGGACGCGAAGGCGGCGGAGATCGTCTACGACCTCCTCTCCAAGATCCACGGGTTTACGGACGCTCGGATCCGCCTCGGAGACGCGATCTTTCGCGGGTCGAGCTATGAGTTCATGGAAGGCTCCCGCGGGTTCGAGAAGATCGCTGGGGAGTTCGGATCCTGGTGGGTCCCTCGACGACTCAAGAACGTCGACCGCCGGAGGTTCCGCCTGGTCAAGCTCCAGGGCTGCGCCCCGAGCTGGGAGTTCTGGTCGGCGGAGCGGCGGGTCTGGGAGCCGCTCGATCACCCCGAGTGGTTCACCCGTTGCACGTTCGACGACACGGAGGCCTCGCTCGGATACGGGTCCGGGCTCCTCGACACGCTCTACCGCTTCCAGGTTCTCAAGTCGCAATCCATGCAGCGAATGGGCCGCGCGAGCGAGCGGTTCGCGAACGGGTTCGCGATCGCGAAACTGCGCTCCGCGGACGGGCTCCCGAAGGGCGGACCGAACGCTGGGAATCAGACGCGAGCTCAGGCATTCATGCGAGCGTTCGCGCGCCACAGGACGGACGACGTCCTCGCGATCGACTCCGAGGACGACCTCCAGTTCGTGAACGGGCTGGGGGAAGGCTGGGGGATCCTGACGGACTCCCTCGGATACCTCGACACGAATATGGTTATGGCGGTCCTCGGGAGCTCGCTCGCGACCATGCAAAGCCTCGGGGAGGTCGGCTCGAACGCGAAAGCTCAGGAGCACGCGGCCTCAACGGAGTCCATTTCCCAGGCGGACCGCGACCGCCTCGGGGAGGACCTGACCCGCGACCTCGTCGGAGCGGTCTGGAACCAGAACCGCTGGCTGATAAACGAGCGAGCTCCGGGCGCGTCTATGCCGCGGCTCGCGATCGGCCAACAAAAGCAGGAGGACCCGACGATCGCGGCGGCCGTGATCCAGATCCTCCTCGCGGCCGGGGTCCCGCTCCTCAAGTCCGAGGTCTACTCGAAAACGGATTTCACTCTCCCCGGAGAGAACGAGGCCGTGATCGAGGGAGCTCCTCCAGCTCCTCCAGGACCTCCGGCCGCTCCGGGGTTCTGACGTGGGGTCGGACACGCACACGCCGGGAGAGGAGACGTTCCTCCCGCGACACGCTCTCCCGAAGAAGGTCGGCTATCACGACTCCGCGACCGGGCTCGTCCGCTCCGTCTCGGAGGCCTACCCGCTCCCGACCAGCTCGAACCCTGCGAACCTCACCGCGGGAGACGTCGAGGGCTGGTCGGTCGTTCACAAGTTCGGCCACAACCAGGCGGTAGGAACGACCTACGCGCCGATCACATACGGGAGCCTCTATCCGACTCCGCAGGTCTCGGCCGCGACCGCTCTCCGCGTCAAGGCGGGAAACGCGGCGGATACCGCGGACGGAGCGGGCGCTCGCAAGGTCATGCTCTATGGGATCGACGAGACCGGAGCGGAGGTCTCGGAGGAGCTCACGACCGCTGGAGCCTCCGCGAGCTCCCCGACCTCCGCGACGTTCCTCCGCCTGTTCCGAGCGTTCGTGAGCGAGTCCGGGACCTACGCGTCCGCCTCCGCCGGGAGCCACGCGGCCGCGATCACAATCGAGAACGCGGCCGGGACGGAGGATTGGGCGACGATCGCTCTAGAGGGTTTCCCGCGAGGACAATCCTACATTGGGGCCTACACGGTCCCTCTGGGAAAAACGGCCTACCTCATGTCGGCTCACGCGTCGACGGACTCGACGAAGGTCACGGATCTAATCCTGTTCTTCCGGCCGAATATCCTCCAGACCTCAGCTCCCTACTCCGCCATGCGAGCTCAGCGGGACGTCCACGTCGGACCCCGCGGGTTTGCTGATATCCTCCTCGACGCTCCAATGGGACCCTACGCGGCTCTGACCGATATCGGGTTCATGGGCAAGGTCGACTCTGGGACCGCGGAGGTCGACGTCAATTTTGAAATCTGGCTAAAGGACGAGTAGCAATGGACTCAATCAACCCCTCACCTCTCAAGCCCGGGAAGCAAACCTCCGAGCTATTCGTGACCATGTTCGCGGCTCTCTCCGCTGGAGCGTTCGGCGTCCTCGGGGACCTCTCCGAGACCGGAAAGCTGATCGCGCTCGCGATCGTCGCGGCTCTCGCTATCGGCTACACGATCTCCCGCGGTCAGGCTAAGAAGGGAGCGAGCTCGTGATCCGTCTCGCGTTCGTCCTCCTCCTCGTCCTCGCGCTCTCGGGCTGTTGCTCGGGTCCACGGGCGGCCGCGATCAAGTATGCGCAGATCCTCCGGGTCGACGCGAACGACCTCTCCCTCCCCTACCAGGCTCGCGAGATTGCTCGCGACGCGGCGGACGCGTTCGAGGTCCAAGCCTGGAGGCTTGGCGGGGACGAGCCCTCCGCGGAGGTCCTCGGGCGCGCCGGGATCGCTCCGGCCGGGAGCGGGTCGTGAGCTCGAACCTCGACCGGCTCCTCGACCAGCTCCAGGCGGCGGGGATCAAGAGCGGAGCCGCGGAGCTCTCCGAGGCGGCGGACGCGGCCGCGGCCTACTTCGGAGACGACGAAGTCCGGGACCCGCTCGCGGACCAGATCCTCCTCGGAATCGGAAAGGTCAAGGCGGCCTCGCCGCGGCTCGTCGAGACCGGAGCGGACGAGCTCCGCGAGCTCCTCGGGTCCGCGTTCGAGTCCCTCGACGCCGGGTTCCCCGAGGGGATCCGCGAGCTCGCCTATCAGGAGCGGCGGAAGCTGTTCCGGCTGGTCACGGTCGAGGAGACCAAGGCGGCTCGCCTCCGGGCGGAGCGGCTCGACTTCCTCGCGGACCTCTTGGCGGAGCTCGGGACGATCGCGATCAAGGTCCTCCCTCTCCTGATCGCAGCGCTCTAGACCAATGGCCCGCGCTCCGATCGACGAGCTCGACCAGGTCCACGCCCTCCCGACCGACCAGCTCTCCGAGCTCCTCGGGCGGATCGAGGTCGCGCGTCTACGTCGGGCCTGGAAAGAGCGTGATCGGCTCGTGACGATCCTCGGAGGGATCCTGGCTCAGGTCCAGAGCGGAGCCGACCTCCTCGGCCGGATCCGACTCCAGCGGGAGTTCGAGTCCCTCGGGGGGGAGCCGGTCAAGGCGGCCGCCCTCCGCTACTCGCCGGTCGGACCCTCGGGCCTGTTCTTCCTCTCCAAGGTCGCATTTCGCGAAGCCTCGGAGGAGCTCCTCGCGCGACACCCGGAGGTCGCTCCGGGCTGGAGGGCGACCCAGGAGGTCTACGCGGAGGGAGGGTTCGCCGCGGCTCGGGCGGCCTCGGAGTCCGTCGCGGCTCACGTCCAGAAGTCCGTCGAGACCGCGATCCGCCGCGGGACCTCCCAGGAGCTCGTCGAGCGGCGGATCCTCCGAGCGCTCCGCTCGGGGACCGCGGAGGCTCTGGAGCTCGGGATCGACCCGTCCGGGTTCACTCGCGCCTATGCGGACACGGTGTTTCGGACGGTCTCGTCCTCGTCCTACGCTCGCGGCCGTCGGCTCCAGGCGGAGACGCCGGGAGTCCGAAAGGCGACCTCGGGCTGGAGGTTCACCGCGACCCAGGACGGAGACACGCGGCCGAATCATGCCGCGACGGACGGTCTCGTCGCGCATTTCGACGACCCGGTCTGGTCGAACTACGCTCCGCCTCTCGGCTACAACTGTCGGTGCTCACTGGAGCTCGTCCCGACCCGCGAACTCTCAAAGCTCGGGCTCGCGAACCGTCAAGGGGAAATGACCGCGAGAGCGACTCCTCCGGCTGGCGGCGGGGCGGACTTCGGGTTCGTCACGGGCGGAGGACCTCTCCCCGCCTAGAGGTCGAGTCCGTCGAGTCCGTCGAACCGGAGCTGGTCGAGGAGTCTACGGTGAACGAACCCGCCGACGCGGACCGCGGGCCTACTGGCTCCGTTGTTCCGCGGTCCGACCGCTCGACCTCGACGCTCGACATGCTCCGCGCGAACCTTCGCGAGGGTCTCCTCCCAGTCGTCGGGGATCCGCTCGCGCTCGGACTTCCTCCGCGCGTCCTCGACGAGGAGCTCCAGGAGCTCCGCCTCGCTCTGGTCGCTCACTCCGGGACCTCGATCCCGAGCTCCTCGAACGCGGAGCGGTGAGCTGGGTCGACCCAGAGAACCCGGGGAGTGAAGCCCTCGACCTCGACCGGCTCTCCGGGCTCGTCCTGGAGGACGCGGAACCGATCGACGAGCTCTCTATAGTCCTTGGCTACGTTCTCCGTTATCACCGCTCGGAGCTCCTCGACCTCGCGTTCGAGCTCCTCGATCCGAACCCTCCACCACGGACGAGCGGTCACGAGTCGACCTCCTGGTCCTCGTCGTCGGCCGCGGCCTGGACTCCCTCGGTCACGA
>Ga0070729_10001740_pt1 | contig 31665 bp, 19 predicted proteins | sample tdDd472_FD_66725 | JGI IMG/M metagenome (GOLD analysis project Ga0070729, IMG submission 66725) | Marine sediment microbial communities from the Atlantic coast under amendment with organic carbon and nitrate - tdDd47.2 | ecosystem: Environmental > Aquatic > Marine > Coastal > Sediment | place...
GTGTACCGCACCGATCCCGGCACCGGTGAGGCGTGGGACATCGAGCCCGCCGAGCGGGTTCGCCAGCTCGAGGCGCTCGGCGCGTCGGCGATCGCCATGCACGTCGACGAAGACCGGCGCGGCGCGTCGCACACCGACCTGCTCGCCGCCGCACAGTCCACCTCGCTGCCCATCCTCTGCCGCGATCTGATCCTCGATCCGGTGCAGATCGTGATGGCCCGATCGCACGGTGCAGCGGCGGTGTCGCTGCACGCCGGCGTGCTCTCGGATCGCGAGCTGAAGGCGCTCTTTCGCGAGGCCCTCGACTTCGGCCTCGACGTGATGCTCGAGGTGACCACCGCCCGCGAGCTCGACGTCGCGTCGCGCCTGCGTCGGGGCTCCGCCGAGTCCGCCGCGGTGCGCATCATCGCCGTCGACGCCTGCGGGGAGCCGTCGAACTGGGAGCGCCTGCGCGCCGGGATCCCCGAGCACGCCGTCGCCGTCGCGACCGGCGTCTGCACCCCGGATCACCTCGCCGCGGCCGAAGCCGCCGGGTTCGACGCGTTCTTCGTCGGCGGGCCGCTCCTCTGCCCGGACCCGACCACCGCCGCAGCGACCTGGCTCGGCGACCCGATCGGTATCTGAACTCGACGAGCGGGCCCGTGCGCGTGGCCGGTCGGCCGGGCGTTCGTTCGCCCGCGCCCCTCGACCCCGCACGCACGGACTCCGCATGCCCCGCTTCGAAGGCCAGTACGAAGAGACGTTCACCGTCGACGCCCCGCTGAAGGTCGTCGCCGACCACTTCGGTGACCTCGACACGATCGCAGCGAACTACGGTCCGCTGCTGCGCTTCGAAAGGATCGGGGACGACACCCTGCACCTGATCCTCGAGCCGAAGTCCGAGAAGGGCGTGACGTTCAACGGCGAGCAGAAGTGCCGCTGGCAGCGCCCGTCGGACGACGTCCTCACCTGGGACACCGCCGAGACGCGCAACATGTGGTCGAAGGGGCGCGCGACGTTCACCGCCGTCGGCGAGAACCGCACCCGCGTGCACTTCTCGCAGAACATCACCACCGAGATGCAGGTCAATCGCCTGCTCGCGAAGGTGATCCAGCCGATCGTGAAGCGCGAGATCGCGAAGGGCGTGCAGCAGTACCTCGAACGGATGCGCAAGTCGCTCCGCGCGAAGTAACCGCCGTCCTTTCGGCCCCGTGACCCGCCGAGGGCGGGCGCAGGATCAGATGGCGCGCAGCGTGTCGCGGGTCTCGGCGAGGACGCGGCGCATCTCGAGGCGCTCGAACACGTCGCGGGCCTTCTCGAGGTGCTGCTTGCCGCGCACGAGCATCCCCTGCTCGATGAGCCAGGTGCCGTACGCGTGCCACGTGCGCCCGAGTTCCGCCTCGTTGCGCGAGCTCTCGAAGATCTGCATCGCCGCGCGGAACGCCGACTCGGCGTCGTCGCCGCCTTCGCCGCCGGACGCGTCGAACATCGTCTGGCCGCGGAGCTGGCCGAGGGTGCGCAGGGCGACGCCCTCCATCGCGCGCGAGCCGAGGTCGCGGGCCATCTCGAGGGCCTGCTCGACGTGGTCCACGGCGAGTCCGTGGCGCCCCTTGCGCGACTCGAGCACGCCGAGGTTGCGCGTGGCGTCGAACACGATGCGACGATCGCCACGCCCGGTGGCGAGGCGGATCGCGTCGATGAGGCACGTCTCGGCGTCGTCGAGGTTGCCGCGGCTCGTCTCGACCTCGCCGAGGTTGTTGAGCAGGATGCCCTCCATCGAGCGGTCGCCGGCTTCGCGCGCGACCTGCAGCGCCTCCGTCCACAGCCGCGCTGCGGAGTCGAGGTCGCCGCGCTCCATGAAGATGACGCCGATCGTGTTCAGCGACTCGGCGATGCCCTGCAGGTCGCCGGTCTTGCGCCGCAGCTCCAGCGCCTCACGGAACGTCGCCAGCGCCTGCTTGAACTGCCCTCGCTGCACGAGCAGCGTGCCCATGTGCGAGAGCGAGAGGGCCATCGAGCGCTCGTCGCCGATGTCGCGTCGCAGCTCGAGGGCGCGCTCGTAGCGCTCGCGCGCCCGGTCGTAGTCACCGCGGATCCAGTCCACGCGTCCGATGTCGTCGAGGGTGGCGGCGACGCCGACCTGGTCGTCGATCTTCTGAAAGAGCTCGAGGGCGCGCTCGAAGTACGTCAGCGCCTTGTCGTACTCGCCGAGGCTGCGCAGGGCGCGACCGAGCTTGTTGAAGGCGATGCCGCCGCGACCGCGCGAGCCGACGAGCCACGACAGGCGACCGAGGTCCTCGAAGATCGGGATCGAGCGCTCGTAGTCGCCGAGCAGGTCGTAGACGGAGCCGAGCTCGTGCAGCACCTGCACCCGCAGGTCGACGTCGCCCGTCGGCAGCAGGGTGCGCGCGCGCTCGAGGTACTCGACGGCACGGGCGTTCGCGTACCGGCGGCGCGACAGCTCGCCGACGCGCAGAAAGCAGCGCGCGGCACGGGTCGGGCGCCCGGCCTGCTCGAAGTGATCGCCGATCGCGGACACCCACCGCTCCGGGTGGTTGCGCGAGCGGATGAGCAGCCACTGGGCGAGCAGCAGGTGCCGGCTCTTCGCGGCATCCGCGTCGACCGACCGGGCGAGCAGGCGCTGCTCGACGCGGTGCTTGAACACCCACGTCGTCTCGTGCTCGAGGTCCGTCTCGGACGCGACGTACACGAGGTCGCGGCGGGCGAGGGCGCGCAGCTGCTGCTCGATGCGATCGAGGCGGTCGGCGTCGTCCCAGAGGGCGTCGAGCTCGACGCCGTCGGGCACCTCGCCGCCGCGGTCGAGAACGAGCAGCGCGCCCTTCTGAAAGCGCGGCCCGACGAGCGCCGCGTTCTCGAGGAGCTCGCGCTCGTCGGGGTCGAGGCGGTCGAGGCGCGCGGCGATGACGTCTTCGAAGTCGAACGGCAGATCGACCTCGTCGATGCGCTCGGCGTCGACCGACCACGCGTTGCCGCGGGTGTCGATCACGCCCTCGCCGATGAAGATCCGCATCAGCGATTCGACGGCGAACGGGTTGCCGAGGGCGCGCTCGGTGATCCGCTCGACGAGCCGGTCGGGCAGGTCCTCGACGCGGTCGAGCATCGTGCGCACGAGCCCGGCGACGTCCTCGTCACGCAGCGGCGCCAGGGGCAGGGGGGTGACCCGATCGTCCTCGGTCACCGCCACGGCGTCGGGTTCGTCGACGATGGCGAGCACGAGGACGGGAGCGTCGCGCAGGGCGCGGTGCAGCTCGACGACGAGCTCGCGGGTCTCGCGACCGGCGCGGTGCAGGTCGTCGAAGGCGAGGATCAGCGGGTTGCGGGCCGCGTCGGCGCGCAGCAGCTCGGCGAGCGCACGGCGGGACGCCGCGGCGACGTCGTCCCCGTCGAGGTCGCGGACCCAGGGCGAGTCCTTCCAGGTCACGCCGAAGAGGGCGCCGACGCGGTGGGCGATCTCGGGGCCGCGGTCCGGTCCGGCGAACGCCGTGGCACCCTCGACGAGGCGCGCACGCCACTCGTCGGAGTCGGCCATCTCGTCGATGTACAGGCGCTGCCGGATGAGCTCGGCGAACATCTGGTAGGGCCGCGCGTCGTCGGCGAGCGGGGCCGAACGAAGCAGCAGGGCGTCCGAGAACGCGTTCTCGAGCGAGGCGGCGAGGGCGTCGATGAGCCGCGACTTGCCGAGGCCCTCGGGGCCGCTCAGCACGACCAGCGCGCCGTGCCCGGACGACGTGACCTCGTTGGCGAGCGCCGTGAGCTGCTCGACCTCGTCGTCGCGACCGACCATCGGCGTGTCGACACCGAACACGCGCCAGGCGTGCTCGGCCTCGTCCGGCGCCAGCCCCGGCACGTGGCCGAGGGGCGCACCGCAGTTGAGGCAATAGTCCGTGTCGGGCTGGTTGACGTTGCCACAGGACGAACAGACGTGCGTCAGCGGCACGACGCCGGAGGTCTCGGTAGTCATGGCTCGACCATCGATGATCATGCGGGGCGTCCGGAATCTCCCTGCATCAGCGGGAGTTGTACCGACCGGCCCCGGGGTCTGGTATGGTACTGCGGCGGGGCTACTGGACGAATTTCGGCCGGTCAATGACAATCTCTGCCCGCAGAATCGGCTGGTCCTGCAGCCCGAATCCTTCACGGAGTCCTTCATGCTCGCCCACCTGCGACCCGTCCTCGTCGTCGCGGCCGCTTTTGTCCTCGCCTGGCCCGCTGGCGCCGCCGCGCAGAGCGACGATCTGGCCAGCGCACTCGGCGGTCTGTCCTGGGGGGCGACGTCGGACGACATCCTCTCCTGGCACCGCGAGAGCATCCTCGAGGACTACCGGACGAACATCGCCGGCCTGAACGATCCGATCGAGATCGACCGCATCCGTCGGGGCTCGGACGAGGACTACGACGAGGTGGCCGACAGCCTCGAGACGTTCGACACGACCCGCACCGGGTACGAGGTGTCCGTCATTCAGGGCGAGATCGTCGGTGGCCGCGGCCAGTCGATGATCACGGTCCGCGAGGACGTGACGACGAAGTACTACGTGCTCACCGGCGACACGCTCTCGAAGATGATCGTGGTCTACGACCTCGAGTCGCTGAACTACATGGGCTTCGAGGGCTTCGTGGAGCGCCTCGAGCAGCTCTTCGGCCGCCCCGAGTCGAGCGACTACGAGGAAGACGACCTCGGCATCCGCCAGCTCGTTCGCGCCTCGTGGTCCGACACGGTCACGCGCCTTCGCGTCGAGGACCGGTCCGACATGTTCGCCAGCTACATCCTCGTCTACACGGACGCGTCCCGCGAAGACCTCACCGTCGACGTCTCGGCGGTGCGCTCGTCAACGCGCCCGTCGAGCGGCCGCAACCTCGGCGACCTCGTGAACCGCCTCGAGAGTGAGGGCTCGTCGAGCGGCGGCAACGAAGACGTCGTCGACCAGATCCTCGGTACGCGCACCGAGGTCGACCTGAACCTCGGCCGCAACGCCGACAACGCGGCCGATGAAGGCGAGCCCGGCGATCCGACCACGGCGAGCGCCCTCGATGACGACGAGGATCTCGACGACGCCGAGCCGCTCGAGCGCCCGACGCGCCCGACGCGCCCGTCCGGCACGACGACGACCGACGACGGCGAGGATGACGACGACGGCGTCGTGATCTATTGACCCCGGTCGACGCGCACGCCGCGTCCCCCCCATCTCTGCACCGGTCCATGCTCATGCGCCGCATCGTCACCGCTGTCCTCTGCGCCGCCGCGCTGCCCCTCGCTCTCGCCGCCTGCGGTGACGACGGCGAGAAGGAGCCCGGCTTTCTCGACGTGTCCGAAACCCCGCTGAGCCTCGAGAACGGCACCCGCGGGCTCTACGTGCACGCCATGCAGAGCCAGTACAGCAACGCCGAGGTCTTCGAGCGCGACACCGACTTCGCCAACGCGGTCGTGCTGCATGCTCAGGTGTTCAGCGAGTACGAGCAGACCCAGTCGGCCAGCACGTCCGCGCCCCGGTTCGACGGGCGCATCGAGGACATGTACGACTCGAGCCTCGGTGACCTCGTTCGCGGTGCGGACACCACCGTTTTCGTGCTCGACCTGCTACGCCTCGACCGGCAGTGGCTCACGGACTGGCGCGGTCTCGACCGCGACAGCCCCGACGTGCGCGAGCAGGTGTTCTCGTTCCAGGCGCGGGCCGACGCCGAGGGCGGTGACTACCAGGAGGACGTCGTCGAGTACGTGCTCGACGCGCTCTCGGTGCAGGTGCCCACGCACCTCGTCATCGGCGCCGACATGGAGCAGTATTACCTCGCCAACCCCGGCGACTGGCCGTACTTCGCCGCGTTCGTCCGCCAGCTTCGTGACGCTGTGCGCGCCGAGTTCCCGGACGTGAAGATCGGCGTCGGCATCAACTGGTCGGCCTTCGTCGACGAGGTGGCGCCGACCTTCCTCGCCGAGCTCGAGCGGTCCAGCGTCGACTTCGTCACCGTCGAAGCCGCGTGGGAGACCGTGCTCGACCCGCTCTACTACGACATGGAGAACGAGGCGACGCGCCTCGACTTCTTCGCGTTCTCGAGCGTGCCGGACCCGGCGACGTACGGCGACGACCCGAACGCGCTGCCCGAGTGGCACTACGCCGGCATCCCGACGATGTTCGACGAAGAGCCCGCGCGCACGCTGCCGGTCGCCTGGTACAGCATCGGCTGGCCGGTGACGGTCGCGTCGCCCGCGCAGCCGGGAGCCTTCCTGCAGCGGTTCCTGAACGACAACGGCGGGTACGACGTCGACCTCGTCGCGTGGTGGGGCTACAACCACCTCAACGAGGGCGAGTGCACCAAGATGCAGTCCGACGTCGGCGCCCCGCAGAACGCGTGCTTCCGCGGCATGTACCCGACGATCCCGCAGCTCTCGCGCGAGAACCCGCTGACGTCGCCGTTCTTCGGCCGCTGACCTTCGGCGCGCGTCGACGCAGAAAACGCCTCGGGGCCGAGCCTCGAGGCGTTTTCACGTTCGTGAACGCGGTGTAGACGCCACGCGAACCCGGCGTCCGTCGGCGCCGGCTACTCGGACGGGTCGCCGGCGTCGACCGCGGCGGCCGGGGGCTCGCCGGCGGTCGAGCGCACCGCCGCCTCGAGGTCGCTGATGTCGTCGGCGCCGCGGATGACCGCCTGCACGGTGCCGGTCTCGTCGACGACGAGCCACGTGGGCAGCGCCATCACCCACAGGGACTCCTTGGCGGCGCCCATCGGGTCGATGGCCACGGTGCCGGGGGCCTCGTTGCGGTCGAGCCAGTTCGCGACGTCGCCGGGCTCCTCGTCGGTGATCGCCACGACGCGCAGGGCTTCGCCGTACGCCTCGTCCATCGCGTGGACCCGCGGCGCGACCGAACGACACGGACCGCACCACGTCGCCCAGAACTCGACGATCGTGGTGGTGCCGGGCTTCCACGCGTCGACGGTGCCGCTGCCGTCGAGGGCGAACACCTCGATGCTCGGCAGCGCTTCGCCGACCCACTCCTCGGCCACATACTCGAGGCTCTGGGGGCGGCCGCCGAGCACGACGTCGTGGGTCGCGCCGTCGTGCAGCGTCAGCGTGACCGTCTCGCCCGCGGCGTGTGAACCGACGAGCGCGATCATCTCTTCGACGGTCTGCACCGCGGCCCCGTCGACGGCGGTGATGATCCAGCCGTCCTGCAGGTTCGCCGCGGCGGCGGGGCTGCCGGGCACGACCCGGTCGACCTGCGCGCCGGCCATGCCTTCGGGCGCGTCGAGGATCACGCCGAGCCATCCGGGCGACAACGCGGCCGGCTCGGCGGGGCCCGGCACCGGGCCGAGCTGGGCGAGCGCGGGTGTCGCGACGGTGAGGGCGAAGGTGGCGGTGAGACCGATGAGGGGACGTCGAAGCACGAGAACGATCGGGGCCGAGAGGGCAGAGGCAGCGTCCATGGGACACGAATCTCGGACGTGGGGCCAGGCATTCCATTCACGTGAGGGCTTCGGTTGTCCCGGGCCCGAGTGTGCTTTACCTTCGGCCGACGCGCGCCCCTCGTGCGCGCATCGGTTTTCGCGCCGAGTTGGGCCATGGACGGCAATCTGCTCCTCATCTTCCCCGCCGCGTTTCTTGGCGGGCTGATCCTCAATGTCATGCCGTGCGTGCTGCCGGTGCTGACGATGAAGGTGTTCCACCTCATCGAGCACGCCGACGACGACGAGGCGACACACCGGATGCACGGCATCGCCTACACGGCGGGCGTGCTTGCGACCTTTCTCGCGTTCTCGATCTTCGTGATCGTGCTCCGGGCGTCCGGCGAGGCGGTCGGGTGGGGCATGCAGTTCCAGAACCCGTCGTTCGTCGCGGCGATGATCGCGGTCATCTTCGTGTTCGGACTCAACGCCCTCGGCGTGTTCGAGTTCACGGTGAGCGTCCAGCAGGGCGAGAAGCAGCGGAGCGGGTTCAGCGAGTCGTTCGCGAACGGTGTCGTCGCGTCGATCATGTCGACCCCGTGCTCGGCGCCCTTCCTCGCCGGCGCTGCTGCGTTCGCGCTGACCGCGCCGTCCTGGCAGACCCTGGTCGTGTTCCAGATCGTCGGCCTCGGCCTCGCGGCGCCGTTCGCGCTGGTGAGCTTCTTCCCCGCGATTGGGCGCATCCTGCCGCGCCCCGGCGCGTGGATGGAGACCTTCAAGCACCTCATGGGCTTCACACTGATCGCCGCCGCCATCTGGCTGTACTCGGTGTTTCAGAAGCAGGTGTCGTACGAGAGCGCCCAGTGGTTCCTCGGCCTGCTTCTCGTCCTCGGTGTCGGGGCCTGGGCCTGGGACCGCTTCGGCGGCCCGATGGAAACGAACCGCCGCCGGTGGATCGTGCGCACGGTCGTGCTCGGCAGCGCGAGCGCGTTCGCGTTCGGCTTCGTCCGGTTCGAGCCGCCCGAGAACACGGCCGCCGAGGCGTACAGCGGGCAGGTGGTCGTCGACGGCGAGATCAACTGGGCGCCCTTCGACCCGGCGATGGTGGATGCCGCACGTGCAGCCAACCGCCCGGTCTTTGTCGACTACACCGCGGACTGGTGTGCGAACTGCCTCACGAACGAGCGGCTCTTCATCGAGGTGCAGCCGATTCGTGACCTGCTGGTCGAGACCGGCATCCTGCCGATGAAAGCGGATCTCACGAACGAGGACGACACGATCCTCGCGTGGCTCGACGACCTCGGTCGCGCGGGCATCCCCGTGTACGCGATCTACATGCCGGACGGCTCTGTGGACCTGCTGCCGCAGGCGATCACGACCGAGCTGCTCGCCGACCGCCTCAACGCTGCGAGCGCCGCGTGGCCGCCGTCGGCGTACGGCTCCATGCCCTTCCCCGGGGCGGAGTGCGAGCCGGTGGGGGACGCGCCGAGCGATGGCGCCGACAGCCCGACGGACGGGGCGGGCGAGGGCGATGAAGCCGCCGCGCCTGTCGAAGAGGCGTCCCTGCTGCGCTGATCTCGCGAGCCCCCGGGGCTCGAGATCAGCGGCGAAGAGGACGTGGCGCAGAGTGCGTGGCTCCGAGAACGCGGCTCCGAGAACGCGGCTCCGAGAACGCGGCTCCGAGAACGCGGCTCCGCGAACGTGCCGCAGGGGACGTGGCTCAGAGGAAGCTGAACCGCAGCCGCAGGTAGAGGTGCGAGAGCACGTTCAGGCCGTCGTTGTCGACGAAGTCGCAGCTGCCTTCGCAGTCGGGGATCGTCTGGCCAAAGAGCCCGTAGCCGAGGTTCGTCGCGAACCCGACGGCGAGCATGTCGGTGGTGTCGAACTCGAGCGCGGCGCCGGCGCGCAGGTTGAGGCCGCCGGTGGACACGAAGCCGTTCTCGCGCACGTAGGGCGTGTACGCGTAGTTCGCGTTGACCCGGGCCATCAGCCGCAGCTTGCCCGGCAGCGGCACGGGGATCCGCAGCCCGCCACCGATCTGGTTGAAGTACGTGCGGGCGTTCGAGCCGTCGGCGGTGGACTCGTTGTCGAACCGGTTGATGTCGACGTACGCCTCGAAGAGGAACACGCGGACGCCGGCTTCACCGCCGAAGCCGATGTGCGGGCCGCCGTTCTCGGTAAAGAAGTCGGTGCTGCCGAGGCCGAGCGTGCCCTGCGGGCGCACCCAGATCTCGAGCAGGTCGCCGGCTTCGGCGGACCGCGGCGCGACCGTGAGGCCGAGGGTGCAGACGGCGACGGCGAGCAGGATCGAGCGAATCATGACGACATCCGAGTGGGATCTGCGAGGCGGGGGCGGTCGGGTTGACGCGCCCCGGTCGGTGACAAGAGTTGCCGGTCGCGCGGTGCAGGGCAAGCGACGCGCGACCTTCGACGAGGCTGGACGATGCCAATCTACGAGTACCGATGCCGCGCCTGCGGCCACGAATTCGACAAGCTGCAGCGCATGGACGCCGACGCGCCGCCGTGCGCGCAGTGTGGCGAGGACGCGACCGAGCGAAAGGTCTCGTTGTCGTCGTTCCGGCTGAAGGGCAGCGGTTGGTACAAGACCGACTACGCCGCGCCCGCGTCCGGTGGGGCCGAGAGCGGTGGCGGCGGATCGGAGGGTGCGTCGTCCGGCGGGTCCGACAGCGCGTCTGCGGCGTCGGACGCGTCGACTTCGACGTCGAAGTCTTCGTCCGGATCCGGTGATTCATCTGCAAATGCAGATGGATAGGATTCGTGCCTCGAATCGGGGTGTGCCGTTTTGACACCCTTTTTCGAGTGCCTAGCTTGAGCCCCGCTGCAGAACGCAGGACTTCGAGGACCCGGGCTCCGCTCACGCTGCGAGCCCGCCCACAGAGAGGACGTCATGGGACGAATCATCGGAATCGACCTCGGCACCACGAACTCGGTGGTCGCCATCATGGACGGCAACGAGCCGGTCGTGATCCCGAACCAGGAAGGCGCGCGCACGACCCCGTCGGTCGTCGCGTTCAACGAGGCGGGTGAGGTGCTCGTCGGTCAGGTCGCCAAGCGCCAGGCCGTTACCAACCCCGAGGCCACCATCTTCTCGGCGAAACGCTTCATCGGTCGCCCGTTCAGTCAGGCGTCCGAGGACGTGCGCCGCGTGCCGTACCACGTCGTCTCGAACGAGAACGGCGACGCGGGCTTCGACATCCGCGGCAAGACCTACGCCCCGCCGGAGATCAGCGCCCGCGTGCTGATGAAGCTCAAGGAAGCCGCCGAAGCGTGGCTCGGCGAGCCGGTGACCGAGGCGGTCATCACGGTGCCCGCGTACTTCAACGACTCGCAGCGTCAGGCGACGAAGGACGCCGGCCGCATCGCGGGCCTCGAGGTGAAGCGCATCGTCAACGAGCCGACCGCGGCTGCGCTGGCGTACGGCCTCGACAAGCAGGAAGAAGAGCTCGTCGCCGTGTACGACCTCGGCGGTGGTACCTTCGACATCTCGGTGCTCGAGGTCGGTGACGGCGTCGTCGAGGTGAAGGCGACGAACGGCGACACCGCCCTCGGTGGTGACGACTTCGACCAGGTGATCATCGATTGGCTGGTCGAGGAGTTCAAGAAGGACCAGGGCCTCGACGTGTCGGGCGACCGCATGGTGCTGCAGCGCCTGAAGGAAGCGGCCGAGAAGGCGAAGATCGAGCTGTCGAGCGTGCCCTCGACCGACATCAACCTGCCGTTCCTGACGGCGGACGCGTCGGGCCCGAAGCACCTCAACGTCTCGCTGACCCGCTCGAAGTTCGAGGCGATGATCGGCGGGCTCGTCGAGCGGACCCTCGGCCCGTGCAAGCAGGCCCTCGAGGACGCCGGCGTGAAGGCCTCGGCGATCGACGAGGTCATCCTCGTTGGTGGCTCGACCCGCGTGCCGCTCGTTCAGCAGAAGGTGCAGGAGTTCTTCGGCCGTGAGCCGCACAAGCGCGTGAACCCGGACGAGGTCGTCGGTCTCGGCGCGGCGGTTCAGGGCGGCGTCCTCTCGGGCGACGTGAAGGACATGCTGCTGCTCGACGTCACCCCGCTCTCGCTGGGCATCGAGACCCTCGGCGGCGTGACGACGAACCTGATCCCGCGCAACACGACGATCCCGACGAAGCGCTCGGAGATCTTCTCGACCGCGACGGACAACCAGACGTCGGTCACCGTGCACGTCGTGCAGGGTGAGCGGAAGATGGCGGGCGACAACAAGTCGCTCGGCAAGTTCAACCTCGACGGGCTGCCCCCGGCGCCCCGCGGTGTGCCGCAGATCGAGGTCACCTTCGACATCGACGCGAACGGCATCGTGAACGTCTCGGCGAAGGACAAGGCGACCGGCAAGGAGCAGCGCATCGTCATCGAAGCGCAGAGCGGCCTGTCGGACGACGACATCGATCGCATGGTCCGCGAGGCCGAGGAGAACCGCGAGGCGGACGAGCAGCGTCGGGCGCTGGCGGAGCTTCGCAACGAGGTCGACACGCTCTCGTGGAGCACGCAGAAGCTCATCGACGAGCACAGCGAGAAGCTCGAGGCGGACCTCATCGAAGAGGCGAAGGGCGCCATCGCCCAGGCGAAGGAGGCCGTCGAGGCCAACGAGACCTCGGTGCTCGAGACCGCGAAGACGCGCCTCGAAGCCGCGGCACAGAAGCTCGCCGAGAAGATGTACGCCCAGGCGGGCGCGCCGGGCGCCGAAGGCGCTCCGGGCCCCGAGGCGGGTGCTCCGGCCAGCGATGACGGTGACGTGATCGACGCGGACTTCGAAGACGCCACCTGACTCCGCGGTGCGCCGGAAGCACCGGCGCACACGGTATGACCCGATGACGGCCCACGTTCGCGTGGGCCGTTCGTCGTTCGTGGGGCGCGCAATGATCCGTCTGCGCTGCGCAGCTTCGCTGGCATCGGCGCAGCAAGCGAGCTAGCATCGCCCGCGAAGGGCCGCGCGCGAGCGATCGGCCCTGCCACCCCGGTTGATGCCATGCGCACGCACGAAGACCCCGCGCGACGGGACGAAGACGGCCTCGCGGTCGTGGCCGACGAGAGCGACGACGGCAGCTTCGAGCTGCGCGTCACGCGCACGGCGCCGAACCCGCGGACGGCGACGCCGCCGGGATCGGCGATCGCTCCGACCGCGCACACGCCGACGGCCGCGTCGACGCCGGTCGGCGGGACGCGTGACGCCAGCGCGTCCGGTGGGCGCTCGATGGGCGCGGTCGCCGTGGCCGTGCTGGCGCTCGTCGGGCTGGGGATTGCGGCAGTGGTTGCCACCCGTGGTCCTGCACCGAACGACGACGCGTCCGCCGGTGTGGTGACGCCGGTCGAGGCGGACGACGACGCCGGATTCCGCGTCTTCTATCTCGACTCGCCGGTGCAGCAGCCGGTGCGGACCCTGCAGCTCGATCTCGACGCCGGCATCGATCTCGGCGCCCCCGAGCGGCAGGCAGAGGCGGACTCCGGGTTGCCTGCGCCGCGGGTCGCCGGGCCCCAGGCGCGCCCGGAGGATCTGCCGGCGATCGGCGATTCGGCGACGCAGGATGACGAAGGCGGTCAGGTACTCGAGGCGCGCGAGGCCGTCGAGGTCCGCCATCTCGACGAACTGACGATCGAGCGCCTGCGCCAGGTGCAGGTCGAGGTCCCGGTCGATCCCGACCAGCTCGTCCTGCCGCAGGACGAGTGGACGGACGACGACGTCGACCCCGAGCTCGACGACGAGTGACCCGCGCGCCCCTGCAACTCCCCGTCGACGCCGTCGAAGGGCTCGTCCGTGACGCGCTCGTCGAGGGCGGTGCGCCGCTCGTCGTGACCGCGCCGACCGGGTCGGGCAAGTCGACGCGCCTTCCGGTCTGGCTCGCCGACGCGTTCGACGGTCCGGTGCTCGTCGTGCAGCCACGCCGGGTGGCGTGTCGCGCGCTCGCCGGGTGGGTCGCCGAGCAGATGGGCACGCGACCCGGTGATCGGGTCGGCTGGCACATCCGGGGCGAACGCCGCGAATCGAACGCCACGCAGGTGCTCTTCGTCACGCCGGGCATGGCGCTGCGCCGTCTGTCGGGCGGCGCATCGCCGTGGGCGGCGCTGCTGATCGACGAGTTTCACGAGCGCGGGTGGGAGACCGACCTGCTCGTCGCGCTCGCTCGGGCGGGGCGGATTCCGATCGGTCAGCTCGTGCTGACGTCCGCGACCCTCGCCGCCGACGAGCTGACCCGCACCCTCGATGGCACGCTGGTGACGTCGGAGGGCCGCACGTGGCCCGTCGACATCGAGTGGGACGACGAACCGGGCGAGCCGACGCGGCGCGATCTCGCCGACCGCGTCGCCGACGCGCTGCGCCGGTGGTGTGAGGCCGGGGGCGAGGGCGACGCGCTGGTCTTTCTGCCCGGACGCGGCGAGATCGCTGACGCCGCCGCGGCGGTCGGACCGATCGCGCGGCGGTGGTCGATGGACATCGTACCGGTGCACGGCGGGGTGCCGCCAAAGCAGCTCCAGCGGGCGCTCGCCCCCGGGTCCGGGCGGCGGGTGTACCTTGCGACGAACGTCGCCGAGACCTCGCTGACCCTGCCCGGCGTGCGCCACGTCATCGACAGCGGGCTCGAACGACGGCGGACCCACCGGGCCGGGCGCACTGCCCTCAGCCTGCTGCCGATCGCGTCGGACGCGATGGACCAGCGAACCGGCCGGGCGGGGCGTGTCGCCGCGGGTACGTGCCGGCGCCTGTTCAGCCGCCGGTATCGGGCGGCCGAGACCACGGCGCCCGAGCTGTCGCGGATGGAGCTCGACGAGGTGATCGTGCAGGCGGCACGGTGTGGGCTCGCGCCGAACGAGATGGCGAGCGCCCCGTGGGTCACGCCGCCGCCGGCGTTTGCCGTCGACGCCGCCCGAGAACGTCTCGAGGCGGTGGGGGCGGTGTCCGGTGCGACGCTGACCCGGGTCGGTGTCGCCATGGCCGACTGGCCGACGGGGCCGATGAACGCGCGCTGGATTGCCGCCGCGCCGTCTGCGGAGCGCGGCGTGTGGTGCGACGTTGCCGCGTGGCTCGAGTCCCGCGGGACCCTCTGGCGCCCGCTGCCCGGAGAGGTGCCCGACGAGGTGGACGCGGCACGACGGGCGCTCGCGGCCGGGGCGGTGGATGAGGTGCGCCTCGCGGTGCGGGCGATCCGGTTCGGCGACGTCGGGCGGCACAAGCTCGATGGCGCGGCGCTTGCGCGGCTGCGGGACGACGCCCGCCGCCTTCGTGCTGCAGTCGGCGTGCAGCCCAAGGACCCCGTCGGGGACGCGACGCCGGTGCCGTCGGCCGAGGACCTCGCAGCCCACGCGATGCGGGTGTGGCCCGACGTCGGCTACGTGCGACGCGACCGGGCGCCCCGTCGACGCAGAGGGCCCGACGATCGGACCCCGTGGGCCAACGCCGACACCGAGATCGACGTCCGCTCGTTCGGCGTGCCGTGGCGCCTGGAGCCCGGTGAGTCCCCACCCTCGTCGCCAACCGCCGGCGCCGTGCTCGATGTGGTGTGGCTCGGCCGTGGCGCGAGCGGGGTTCGTGGGGTCGGCAGCAGCGTGCTGCCCTGTCGCCCGGCGACCCTCGCCGAGTGCGGGCTCGGTGAAGAGGTGGTTGCCGAGGCCGACGCCAGGTCCGGCCGGGCCCGGGTGAACGTCGTGCTCGGCGGCGTGCAGCTGGCGACCCGAGATGCCCGTCTGCGCGGCGACGCCCTGCGGGCCGCCGCCGTCGAGCGGGTCCAGCAGGGGCGATGGATGCGCGGCGTGTGGGACGGCGTCGAGGACGCGATCCACGTGCACGCCATCGTCGCGGCGTGGCCCGCCATGGATCTGCCGCAGCCCGTGAAGGACGTCGTCTGGACCGACGCTGCCGCGTGGCTCGACCACCGGCTCGCCGAGATGGGCGTCGAGGTATCGGACGACCTCGCCCTCGTCGAACCCGAGGACCTGATCCCCGACCTCACCGAATGGACGGGGCTGCAGGCCTGGGATCTCGACCCGTTCGTCGCCGACTTTCCGCGGGTGTGGGACTACCTCGGCGCGAAGTATCTGTGCACGGTTCGGGTGTCGTCGCGAAAGGTCATCCTCGAGCCGCTCGACCGAAAAACCCGTCGCGGCGGGGAGCCGACGGCCTCGGTCGTGCCGTCGTTTCGCGGGTTCAAGGTGCAGTATCGATCGGCGAGTCGCGTGGTCCCGATCCGCGGGTGACCGGCGGCGCGGTTCGCGTGAGCGCGCGTTCGGGGTACAGTGACCGGCCCGGGCGTCCTCGCCCCGGTTGCACGAGGTCACCATGGAACCGTTCGCCTTCATCGTCGGACTCGTCGCGGTCGTGCTCGTCGCGGTCGTGTGGGCGATCGCGTGGCGACGAGCGGTCGCCCGGTACGGGGACGAGACGGCCCCCACGAGCGTCGAGTGGCTCGAAGCCGAAGACGGCTGGCGGCTCGCGGTCGACCGGCACCGCCCCGAGGGCACGCCGCGCGGCGTCGTCGTCACGTGCCACGGGCTCGGCGCAAACCGGTACAACATGGACCTGATGGACGGCCTTAGCGTCGTCGACCGCCTCGTGGCCCACGGCTGGGAGGTGTTCAACGTCGACCTGCGCGGCAACGGTCGATCGGCCAGCGGCGCCCCGGCCGGGCGCTCGCCCCGTCGGTGGAACTTCGACGATCACGTGCGGTTCGACGTCCCCGCCGTGCTCGACCACGTGCGCGCGCAGACCGGCGTCGATTCGGTGCACTGGGTCGGTCATTCGATGGGCGGCATGGTGATGTATGCGCACCTCGGTCGTGTGCCGGGGGATCCGCGGGTCGCGTCCGTCGTCGCCGTGGCGAGCCCCGCGGGCCTGCGCCCCGGGTTCGTCGTGCGTGCCGCGGGCGGGTTCGGGCGGGCGCTCGCCGCGACGGGTGTGCGCATCCCGGCGCACCTGCCGGGCCGCGTCGTTGCCCCGTTCGCGTTCCGCGCGCCGCTGGACCTGATGGTCGCGTGGCCGCCCAACCTCACGACCCCGTCGATCCGGCGCATGCTGATCCGGCTGATCGAGCCGCTGTCGCCGGCGATGGTGCAGCAGTTCACCCGGTGGATTCGGAAGGGGGAGTTCACCAGCGAGGACGGCGCGGAGGACTACCGCGCCGCGCTCGAGAACGTGGTCACGCCGTTCTGCTTCGTCGTCGGACCCCGAGACCAGCTGGCCCCGCCGGCGTCGGTGCGCATCGCGTTCGAGCGGATCGCGTCACCGATCAAGGAGTACTGGCACGTCGGTCGAGCGGACGGCGCGGGCACGGACCACTGCCACGGCTCGATCCTGCTGGGGCCCACCGCGGCGGACGATGTGTACCCGCTGATCACCGGCTGGCTGACCGATCGTGAAGCCGGGCGCCCGGCGCGCGACACGTCGTCGCTCGAGAACGGGCAGGTCGCCCCTCAGCCGCCGGCGAGCCGCGCCGCCATGGCGTCGGCCCGGGACCTCGCCAGCGCCGCCGCCGCCGAGTAGCCACCGGTCTCGAGGCCATCCGCGGCGCGTCGCAGGCACCGTTCGCTGTCGCGCTCGACGACACCGGTCGCTTCGAACGCGGCGTCGGCCACGGCGACCTCTTCGGCGGCTTCCTCGAGCCGGTCCAGCGCCACGAGAGTGGCCGCCCGGACACTCGATGCGATCGCGTGCAGCATCTTGTGCGCGTGCACGAACGTCGGTGCGACCGCGCGGGCGAGCTCGTCGTGTGCGTCGAGCGGGCGATCGGATTCGAGCAGGCAGAGCGCGATGTTCAGGCGGACGAACGGCTCGTTCGCCCGGGCTCGTTGGGCGATGACGGTGAGCGCTCTTCGATAGAAGCGCTCCGCCTCGGCGTGCCGTCCGCGGGCCCGCAGGTTCTCGCCGATGCTGTTGTCGCAGACCGCGAGGCGCAGCGGATTGGCGGCCCGCTCGAAGTACCGGCGCGACTCGATCAAGAACGCCCACGCCGCATCCATCGCGCCGCGCGCCCACGCGATGTCGGCCAGGCCGCGGTAGGCATCGCCGACGCCGAGGATGTCGTCGATGGCGAGAAACTCCTGCCGCGCGCGGCCCATCTCGGCCTCGGCACGATCGAGGTCCCCATGCCGTCGCGCCATGTGCCCGAGCTCGGCGTGGACGCGTCCCCGCTCCCGCGGGGCGTCGATGCCTTCGAGCAGGCGGGCGGCTTCGGTCAGCGCGGTCTCGGATTCTGCGAAGCGGCCGCCAGCGTTGTGTACGGTCGCCGAGGCGCGCAGGGCACGAGCACGAGCGAAGGGGTCGCCCACCTGCTCGGCGAGCTCGACGGCGGCGTCCGCCTCCGCCTCCGCGTCGCTCATGCGGCCGTCGGTGCGATACAGATAGGCGAGCAGGGCGTGCACCTCGACGCGAAGCGCCGCGAGGGACGCGCGCCCGTCGTCGTCGGTCTGAAACCGCTCGATGCGCTCGAGGGCGGTGGCCCGGTCCCCACGTCGCCACGCGGCCTCTGCGGCCTCGAACTGCAGCGGCAACCCCTCGCCGAGCCGCCCGGCGCACAGCAGATGGTGGGCCCGACGGGTGTACCGCTCTTCGCGCCGATCGAGCTGGTTCATCGCGTCTGCGCACCCGGAGTGCAGCTCGTCCAGCACGCCGCGGGCCTTTGCGTCGCGGTGCAGTGTCCGGCGCAGCAGGTCCCGGCGGATGAAGATCTCGTCGTCGCGGATGTGGATCGCGTCGGCGCGCACGAGGTCGGTCAGCCACGACTCGTCGAACGGGCGCCCGGCGGCCTCGCACGCCGCGCGCCACAGCGAGACCGACACGGTGCGGCCCATCATGCCGGCCATCGTCAGCGCGTCGCGGCCCGCGGCGCCGTGTTCGCCGACAATGGCGTTCACACGGACGAGCCACAGGTCGGCGAGGTCGGCCTCGGACTCGATGTCGTCGATGTCGTCGACGAGCCATGCCCGAACGAGGTCGATGGCGTGGCGGGGTCGTCCGTCGGACCGCTGCACGATGCGGTCGACGACCTGCGCGGGGACATCGACCCACGTGGACAGCAGATCGCGGATGTCGTCGTCGGCGAGCGGCCGCAGATCGAGCGGCTCGGTGTCCGAGACGGCCGCCACGCTGTCGAGCATCCGCGCGAGGGCCGGGCGGTCTTCGAGGTCTTCGCTCGTCGCCGTCAGGATGAAGAGAATCGGCACCGCCGGCCCGGTGGTCTGCCACCAGCGCACCAGGTCGATCGACTCCGGGCCCCACTGGGCGTCCTGCACGACAAACACGACCGGGCGGGTGCGGGCCTCGACGCTGACCATCGACGCGATCGTGCCGAACCGGTCGACCCGCCGCTCGGCGCCGCCGGTCTGGGGGGACTCGACGCCACAGATCATTCGGGCGAGAGCAGGGCGGGTCGCATCGTCGAGCCGGTCGCCATACCGGATGCGAAGCCGGTCTTCGACGAGGCTCGTATCCGTGCCAGCGACGCCGAGGTGCCGGGCGAGTGCGTGGCGCAGCGCTTCGTCGGCGCTGGCGTCGGCGTCGTGGGCGGCCTCGAGGGCGATCGCGGCCCCCGACGAGAGGACGTGCTCGACGAACGCCCCGACCGTGCGGCTGACGCCGGTGCCACGTGGCGCGCGAAGAACGACGGCGTGCGGCGCGTGATCGGTGACCGCGGACTGCAGGGCCCGCGCGAGGGTGCGCAGCTCGTTGTCGCGGCCGACGACGCGTGGTTGCCGAGACGCCCGCAGCGAGGCCGCGTGGCGTTCCGGCCCCGATGGCATCAGCGACGCACGCGGGGCCGGCAGCGACACCGCGGCGATCTGCTCGAACGCCGCGCGCGCGTCGGCAGCGTTCTGAAACCGGTCGCGCGCCCGGGGGGCGAGCATCCGGTCCAGCCACCGGGCGAAGCGCGGCGGCATGGGGAAGAGGAACTTCGGGCGTGGCGCCCGGTCCCGCGCGCGGTGTGCGGCGAGTGCGTCCCGCGCGTTCGCGCGCGGCGGCGCGCCGGTGGCCATGGCGTAGGCCAGGGCACCGACGGCATACAGGTCCGTCCACGGCCCTTCGTCGCGCTCCGCGCCGTCGGCGGTCTGTTCCGGGGCGGCCCAGATCGCCGTGAACGCGCGTCGCGCCGGTCCGTCGGCGACGAGGGACGCGAGGCCGAAGTCGACGAGCCGCAGCGGGCCACCGTCGAACGCCCGTCGCAGGTTGGACGGCTTGATGTCGCGATGAAGCACACCGCGGGCGTGCACGTGGGCGAGAGCGTCGAGCACCTCGCGGACGGTGGCGGCCACCTCATCGGCGCCATCGGCGGGCACACGCGGTGCCGGTCCGGTGAGCCGCTCCATCGCGAACCACGGCGCGCCGGCGACCCGTCCGAGGGCCACGGCCTCGTCGGCCTGCAGTTCGCCGACATCGAGGATGCGGACGATGCCCGGGTGATCGAGCGCCGCGATGGCGCGGATCTCGTCGTAGAACACCGCGCGTGCCATCGGGCGCGCCTCGGCGCCGGCGTGCAGCAGCTTCACCGCAACGGCGATGTCGTCGCCCTCACGGCGCGCGTCGTATACGTCCCCGACCGCGCCCCCACCGATGCGCCCGGTCAGCCTGAATCCACCGACCCAGGCGTCGATCTCAGCAGGATCCGTCGTCACATCATCGCTTGATGTCGGGCGGCACCAGAATCGTGGCGATTCGCGTATCGAGCACGGCGGCGCCGCCGCCCATGACGTCGATGTACGCGATGAACACCTGAGGCTCGTCGAGGGGGCGCACGAAGTCGTTCCATGCCTCGACGCCGAAGAGCAGCGTCGAACCGGGGGACACGTCGCGGAACCCGTCGTTCACGCCGTCACCGTCGAAGTCGGCGATGACCGCGACGCCGGCGCCCGCGCACGCAGCCGGGCCGGCGATGGCGTCGAGCGGCTCGACCCGCTTGAGGAACATCGACGTGTCGATGCCCGTGGCGAGGAACTCGTCTTCGTCGCGGCGAACGCGCGTCGTCACGTCGATCGGCGCGTAGTTCACGAGCGCGTCGATGCCGGTGACGATCGCGGTGTCGAGGCCGCCACCGCCGCTGTCGATGTCGAACACGAGGGGGCAGGTGCCGTCGCCGTCCGACCCGCGGCCGGCGCCGTTGCGGCCGGTGCAGCACTGGCCGGGGGAGCATCCACCGGGGCGCGCGGCGTCCCAGGCGCAGGCCGGCACGACGGCCCGGGTGCGTCGGGAGATCTGCTCGAGGTCGCTGCGGGCGTCGCCGCCCGACGCGACGCCGATGACGCGGGCGCCGATGCCTTCGAGGGCGACAAACGTCTGCTCGCGAGAGTGGCCATACGGGTAGCCGCCCTCGCCCTGAGCGTGGCTCGGGGCGTCGGTGATGTGCACGACGATGGGGATCGAGCCCTCGCGGAACCCGCTGCCGCCGATCTCGCCGTCCGCGACGCCTTCGATGAACCCGGCTCCGGGATTGAACGCGGGGATGGTCGTGCAGCCGCCGGACCAGCCCTCGCCGGTGGCGATCTGGTAGAGCGCCTCGAAGCCGGACTCGAAGTAGTCGCCGCCGCCGTGCCGCTCGAGGCTCGTCACGCCGCGCTGGGCGGCGCTCACGTCGGTGGTGATGCGCTGGCGCAGGATGTACGGGCGGTCCGCGCCGCCGCCGAACGAGCCACACGGGAAGTCGTCGAACTGCGAGAATGCGTACGCGGCGCTCGGCAGTCGCGCAGCGAGCTGCGGGATGATGACCGACGTCAGGCTCGACTGCAGCTGGCTGATCTCGCCACCCATGGACCCGGTGGTGTCCATGTTGAAGTGCACGTCGCCCTGGCTGCCGTCGGTGCCGAACTCGAGCGTGTCGCGGGCTTCGTCGCCCATGTACGGGAGCTCGAAGTAGAAATCGACGACCTCGTTGATGTCGCTCTCGGGGTCGCACGCGTTGGAGCCGAACGCGGTCTCGATGAGGTCCGAGTAGCCGTCACCGTCGCTGTCCGGGTTGTCCCAGTCGCTCCCCTCGGGACAGCCGGGCTCTTCGGCATCCGGGATGCCGTCACCGTCGGCGTCGAGGTCGAGGAAGTCCGGTTCGCCGTCGCCGTCGCGATCCGTCGGGGGCCCGCCGTCGGCGGCCACGCGGCCGTACTCCAGGCTGTCGGGGATGCCGTCGCCGTCGGAGTCGTCGTCCATCCAGTTCGGCAGCCCGTCCTCGTCGGGGTCTTCTTCGCCCTCGTAGCGGTCCGGGATGCCGTCGCCGTCGGAGTCCGTGTCGCGGAAGTTCGGGACCCCGTCGCCGTCCGGGTCTTCGAAGCCTTCGGCCACGTCGGGCATGCCGTCGCCATCGGCGTCGGCGTCGTTGCACGCGGGGGTGCCGTCGCCGTCGATGTCGTCGAAGCCCTCGATGCAGTCCGGGATGCCGTCGCCGTCGGTGTCGGTGAGGGCATCGCCAGCGGCGCTCGTCTCGTCGCAGGTGCGCGTGTCGCAGGGGTTGATGATGCCGCCGCCGCCGTCGGCACCGCCACCACCGCCGCCGCCGGCGTCGGTCGTGCCGCCACCGCCGCCTCCGCCGCCGCCGCCGCCGCGTCCGGTGTCGTCACCGCCGCGCCCGCCGCCGCCTCCACCGCCGCCGGCATCGTCGCTGCCACCGATCTCGGTGGCGCAGGACGGGTCCGTGGGGGGGCAGAAGACGGACGAATCACCGCATGCGCCGAGGAGGCCGAGCGCAAGGCTGGCGCTGGCAAGAAGTCCCGCTGACATCGGGAGACGTACCGCTCGCATGGGATCACCGTCGGACAGGGAGTCGGGTCCCACGGTTGTACCTGTGTGCGCGGTCCCGGTAAAGGCGCGGCACCGCGGCGAAACGCCGCGCGGCAGCGCCCCGACGGCCTCAGTCCGTCTCGGGCCCCGTCATGTGCATCCGCACGAGCCGCGCGTATTCGCCGTCCATCGCCACGAGGTCGTCGTGGGCGCCCCGCTCGACCACGCGCCCGTGGCGCAGCACGAGGATCTGGTCGGCGTGCCGAATCGTCGACAGCCGGTGGGCGATCACGACGCTGGTGCGGCCCTCGGTGAGCTCTTCGAGCGCCGTCTGGATGCGGGCCTCCGTCTCGCTGTCGACGTTCGCCGTCGCCTCGTCGAGCACGAGGATCGGCGGGTCGATGACGAGGGCGCGGGCGAAGCTGAGCAGCTGGCGCTGGCCGGCACTGAGGGTGCGCCCGGACTCCTCCATCTCGTGGTCGAGCCCGCCGTCGAGGGCCGACACAAAGTCCCAGGCCCGAACGGCCTGCAGCGCCTCGACGATGCGCGCGTCCGGGACGTCAGCGCCCAGCGTGATGTTCTCGCGCAGGCTGCCGGCGAAGATCGTGACGTCCTGCGGCACGAGCGCGATGCCCCGACGCAGCTTCGCGAGCGGGTACCGACGCACGTCCGTGCCGTCGACGGACACCGCGCCGCCGGTCACGTCGTAGAACCGCGACAGCAGATGAACGATCGTCGACTTGCCCGCGCCGGTGTCGCCGACGAGGGCGAGCATCTGCCCCGGCTCGACGTCGACCGAGATGCCGCGCAGGACGTCGTCGTCGCCGCTGGCGTAGCGGAACCGGACGTCGTCGTACCGGATGGCGCCGCGGGTGACCTCGAGGTCCGGGTCCGCGTCCTGCGGGTCGGTCATCTCGCTCGGCGTGTCGAGCACATCGGCGATGCGCTCCGCGGCGGTCAGCGCGGTCTGAATCAGGTTCAGCTTCTCGGTCAGGTTGCGCACCGGGCGCCACAGCCGGGTGGTGTACTGCACGAAGGTCAGCAGCACGCCGACCGTGATGATGCCCGCGGTCACGCGGTTGTACCCGAGGCCGAGGATCGCCGCGCTGCCGAACGCGCTGACCAGCATCATCGCCGGACGCAGCAGGCCCCACGCCTGAATCATGCGGGTCACCGACGACTGATGGGCGTCGGTCAGCGCGTGGTACTCGGCGCGGCGTCGTTCTTCGCGGCGGTACAGGTGGTTCTCGCGCATGCCGGCGAGGTTCTCGGCCAGCCACGCGTTCATCCGGGACTGCACCGCCGAGTGGGTGCGCATCGCCGGGCGCGCGAGGCGGCGGTACACGACGCCGACGAGCACGAGCAGCGGGAACGTCGCGATCAGCACGCCGGCGAGCACCGGGTCCAGCAGCAGCATCACCGTCATCAGCAGCACGATGAAGAGCAGGTCGCGCATGCCTTCGGCGAACGCGTCGCTGAACATCTCGGCGAGGGACTGCACGTCGAACGTGGTGCGGTTGACCAGGCGGCCGACCGGGTTCGTGTGGAAGTAGTCCATGTGCATGCCGGTGACGTGGTCGTACACGTCCCGGCGCAGGTCGTGCAGCACGTGCTGGCCGAGCTTCTGCACGAGGTACGACATCGAGGCGCCGCTGACCCAGCGCAGGCCCCAGGTCGCGGCGACGGCGAGTCCGAAGAACACGAACGCTGCGCGAGCCGGGTCTTCGGCGCCAACCATCCCCGCCCAGCCCGTCGAGAGCTGGTCGAAGAGGGCGACGAGCCCGCCCTCGCGGGACGTGTCGCCGCGTGCCCGATCGACCGCGAGGCCGATCAGCCACGCCGGCAGCGTCATGAGCGCCGCCTCGATGAAGGCGAGCAGCACGGCGACGGTGGCGAGGCCGGAGTGCGGGCGCAGGTAGCCGAGCAGCCGCATCAGCAGGTTCGTGTCGATCCCGGTGGTCTCGACCCGCTCTTCTGCGAGCATCTGCTCGAGGACCGGATCGCCGGCGACGTCGAGCGCCTCCTGCTCGGCGGTGGACAGGGGGGCTTCGGTCATGCCGCACCCCCGTCGTCGTCGGTCCCGTCGTGGCCGTCGGACTGCGCGCGAGCGGTGCGGCCGTAGTAGCCGTCGCCTCCGACGAGCTCGTCGTGGGTGCCGCGCTCAGTGACGCGACCGTCTTCGAGTACGAGGATCTCGTCGCAGGCGCGCACGGCGGCCACGCGGTGCGACACGATGATGCCGCTGCGGCCCTCGAAGATGTCGCGCAGGCGGGCGAGGATGGCGCGCTCGGTGCGGGCGTCGACGGCGCTCAGGCAGTCGTCGAGCACGAGCAACTGCGGGTCGGCGGCGATGGCGCGGGCGATCGCCAGGCGCTGACGCTGCCCGCCGGACAGGTTCACGCCCCGCTCGCCGAGCATCGTCTCGTAGCCCTCGGGCAGCGCATCGATCTCGCTGTGCAGCTCGGCGAGCCGCGCGAAGTGCACCGGGTCGAGCTGGTGGTCGATGAGGCCGATGTTGCGAGCGACGGTGTCCGAGAAGAGGAAGGTCTCCTGCGGCGCGACGACGATCGACTCGCGCAGGCTGTCGAGCGCGATGTCGCGGATGTCGACGCCACCGAGCAGGATCGTGCCCTCGGGCGGCTCGTACAGGCGCGCGAGCAGCTGCACGAGGGTCGACTTGCCGGACCCCACGGGGCCGATGATGCCGAGGGTGCGCCCCGGCTCGATCGTGAACGAGACGTCGACGAGGGCCGGCGGGCGGTCCTCGGTCTCGGCGTCGTCTGTTGCGTCGCCGGCACCGTCGTCGTCGGTCCCGCTCGTCGCGTCGTCGTCATCGTCGCTCGGCGGCGGGTTCGGCCACACGTGCGTGAGCCCGCGCACCTCGAGGCTCGCAGGGGTCGGCACCGGCCGGGCATCCGGCGCGTCCTCGATCTCGATGGGCTCGGCGAGGAAGGTGTCGAGCCGCTTCAGCGAGGCGCGCCCGCGCTGAAAGAGGCTCACCGACCAGCCGAACCCGATCATCGGGCCGGACAGGTAGCCGACGAGGAAGAGGAAGGCGACGAACGTCCCGAGGCTGATCGACCCGTCGAGCACCTGCAGACCACCGAAGATCAGCACGAGCACGGTGGACGCGCCGAGCATCAGGTCGAGGGTGGGCATGAAGAGCGCGCGAACCCGAGCGAGGCGCAGGTTCTTGAGGAAGTGCTCCCACGAGAACCGCGCGAACCGACGGCGGTCGAAGCGCTCCCGCGCGTAGCCCTGGAGGATGCGGATCCCGGCGTAGCTCTCGCGGGCCCGCTCGGTGAGTCGCGCGATGTCGGCCTGCACGGCGGCGAACCGGTCGTACTCGGCGTGCGACAGGCGGTTCGTGACCAGGGCGATGATCGGCAGCGGGATCATCGCGATGAGCGCGAGCTTCCAGCTGAGGGCGAACATGACGACGACGACGAGCGACACGATCATGAGCGTGTCGGCGCCGACGAGCACCCCGGGCCCGAGCATCATGCGCGTGGCGTTCACGTCGTTCGTCGCGAGCGACATGAGGTCGCCGGACTTCGCCCGGTCGTACCAGCTGCGTGAGAGGCGCAGCATGTGGTCGACGAGGCGGTTGCGGACCGTCTGCCCGATGCGGTGCGACGGGACCGCGGTGAACATGAGCATCGGGTACCGCAGCAGGTTCGCGAGCACGTTCAGCCCGAGAAACACCACGATCGCGGCGACGATGCCCATCGTCGACACGTCGACCCCGAGCCAGCGCAGCACGGTGGGCGTCTGGGCGACACCGCCGGTGAGCTCGGCTTCGGTGAGGTCGATCGCGGCGGCCATGAACACGGGCGCGAGCACGTCGCACACGTTGAGCAGAAACAGGCTGCCGAGTCCGATCGCGTAGGCGCCGGCTTCGGGTCGCAGCAGCCCCGCGATGCGTCGGATGTCAGACGGGAGAGCCATCGTTCACGTGGGGCGGGGGGCGTCCTGAAGTGGCGTCCTCCCCCGCCGGCGCGCCGAAGCGCGGACGGGTGCTGTAACGGGTCCACCGAGGCGAGTCAACGTGAGGTTTTGCGCCGCTCCGCCGCCTGCTCCGGGTTCGCCTCGACGTAGCGGATGGCGCGGCACGCCGCGACGGCCGAGGTCAACCACCGGTCGTGGTAGCTGCGCTGCCAGAGGGGTGTCGTGGCGGGGATGTGGTGGTGGCGGTGAGCTTCGCGGGTGGCTCGCGCCTTCACCGTCGCGACGAATCGGCCGAGTCCAGCGCGGGCGACGCGAAGGTCGACGACGATGTGGACGTGATCCGGCATGCACTGAGCCGCCAGCACGCGGGCGCCCATGGGACCGGCTCCGGTCCATTCGATCGACTCCTCGACGATACGTCCGACGACGCTCGGCACGAACGCACCGTCATGAATCTGGCCGAGAAGTGGCCGCCGGTGAGCGGTAACGAACGTCACCAGGAACGTGCCCGTGCGGTATGGGAGGTCCGGGTTCCGCAGAGATGGGCGATCCGGCATGGGGGCCTCCGAAGTGGGGCCCGCATGGTCGGATTCAGCATGCAGATGTTGCTTCCGAAGTCCGCCCGGGAGTTCTCTCGGGCCCCTTTGAAGCTCTGCCTCATGGTGTCTCGGGCACCCTTTGAAGCTCTGCCCCTGGTGTCTCGGGCACCCTTTGAAGCTCCGCCTCATGATGTCTCGGGCACCCTGTGGAGGCGCAGTCCTACTGCGCCGTTGCGGGCACCCGGAAATCCTCTGGGGAGGTGTCTCGGGCACCCTGTGGAGGCGCAGTCCTACTGCGCCGTTGCCCACATCACGGCGCAGTGGGACTGCGCCGCCACGGGGTGCATGATCGAGGCATGGGTGGCAGCAAGGGACAGGTGCTGGAGTCCACCTCGAGTCTCAAAGACCCCTATCCCTCCCCACCCCGCTCCGCATCCAATCGCTCGGCGACCTTGCGGCGTTCTTCGCGCATGCGGAGGCGGGCGTCGCGGCGCAATCCGGCTTCTTCGAACCGGCGCGGGCCTTCGGGGTCGTCGCTGCAGTCGAGCTCGGGCACGGGGGTGGGCTCGCCTTCTTCGTCGAGGGCGACAAACGTCAGGTACGCGGAGCAGCAGTGGTCGATGCGTCCCGTCAGCGGGTGCTCGGCGTCGACGCGCACGCCGATCTCGATCGACGTGCGCCACGCGCGGTTCACCTGACTGCGCAGCACGATGACCATCCCCTCGCGGATGCCCTTCAGAAAGTGCAGCTGGTCCATCGACGCCGTCACCACCGGCCGGCGGCAGAACCGTTGCGCCGACACGCTGCCGCAGATGTCGAGCCACGCGGCGATCTGGCCACCGAACGCGGTGCGGTGGGTGTTGGTGTGCTGCGGCAGCACGATCTGCGTCATCTCGACGCGCGTCGTCGATACCGGGACTGCGGGCATGGTCGGGTCCGGGCAGATGGGATTCCCCGTTGGGACGACGGCGTGTTAGCCTGCAAGCCAACCCGCGTGCAATCACCATGCGCCCCGCGCTCCGGGGCCCGGAGGACTTCTCGATGGATGAGGCGGTCGTTCGCTTTCTGTCCGGCACCGAGCTCATGGCCCACGTGCCCGAGGACATGCTCACCCGCATCGCTACGCACGCGCAGGTGCGCAAGCTGAACGCGGGTCAGGTCGTGTACGAGCAGGGCACGATCGCCGAATTCCTGTACTTCATCTACGCCGGATCCGTGGAGCTGAAGTGCATGGACGCCCTGACGGGACGTGACTTCCTCTTCGCGCTCTACGGCCCGGGCAAGAGCATCGGCGAAGAGGGCGTGTTGCTCGACGACCCGTACTCCGTGACCGCGATCGTGGCCGAGGAATCGCACCTCGTCGCGCTGCCGCGGGACCACTTCCGCACGGCGATGTCGCGGCTGCCGCAGATCGGCGTCGCCGCCTCGCAGATCATGGCGCGCCGCGCCAACCGCCTGCTCAACGACAAGGGCGTCCGGTTCATCTCGCTGGCCAAGATTCCGTTCGACCCCGACGTCGTCCGCATGCTGCCGGGCCGCGTCATCAAGGAGCACCGGGTCGTGCCGATCGCGCACCGTGGGCGCACGCTCAGCGTCGCGATGGTGAACCCCCACGACCTCGTCGCGTCCGACGAGGTGCAGCGCAACGCGCGTGGCTACTACGTCGAGGTCGTCGGCGTTGCCGGCGCGGACTTCGACGTCTGGATGAACAAGCACGTCCTGCCGCTGCTCGAAGGCGTCCAGGTCGCCGAGGACCCGCACGTCCTCGCGCCGATGCCGCCCCGTCGTCACGCGCTGGAGTTCCAGTCCGAAGGCGAGGCCGAGGGCGATGCCGAGCGGCGTGGCGCGGTGTCCGGCGAGCAGGTCATCGGCATGATGAACCAGCTCATCGGCGACGCCATGCTGCTCGAAGCCAGCGACATCCACCTCGAGCCCCGCGCCGAGTCGCTGCAGGTGCGGTACCGCATCGACGGCAAGCTCATGCGCCGGTCCGAGGACGTGCCGCTGCGGTACCACCAGGCGATCGTGAACCGCCTCAAGGCGATGGCCGAGATGAAGATCTCCGAGCGTCGCAAGCCGCAGGATGGCCGGCTCAGCGTGCAGTTCCAGGGGCGTGAGCTCGCGCTTCGCCTCTCGACGCTGCCCACGCGGTTCGGCGAGAAGGTCGTGATGCGCGTGCTCGACAAGGCGAACGCCCTGATGAGCCTCGACCGCATCGTCATCGTGCCGCACGTCCGCGAGCTGACCCGCGAGCTGATCAAGTCGCCGCACGGCATCCTCATGATCACCGGGCCGACCGGCTCAGGCAAGACGACGACGATGTACTCGGCCATCCTCGAGAAGAAGGACGAGGGCATCAACATCGTCACGATCGAGGACCCGATCGAGTACACGATCCCGGGCATCACCCAGGTGCAGTACAACGAGTCGGTCGACCTCGGGTTCGCCGAAGCTGTCCGGTCGTTCATGCGCCAGGACCCCGACGTCATCATGGTCGGTGAGACCCGCGACGAGCGCACGGCGGCGGCGGCGATGGCCGCGGCGCTCTCGGGCCACCTCGTCGTCACGTCGTTCCACACGAACAGCGCGATCGGCACGATCTATCGACTGATGGAGATGGGGGTCGAGAACTTCCTCATCGGCAACGCGCTCGCCGGCATCATCGCCCAGCGCCTCGTGCGCACGCTCTGCCCGGACTGCCGGCAGCAGACGGACGCCAACGACGTGCTGATGGACCGCATCTACGGCACGCAGGCGGAGCGCCCGCCGGTCTGGATCGGGCGTGGCTGCTCGCGGTGCAACAACACCGGGTACCGTGGCCGGACCGCGGTCATCGAGGTGCTGCCCATCGGCGACGAGCTTCGCGACGCCATCGCGACGGGTCAGCCGATGGCCGTGCTGCGCCGGCTGGCGCAGGACGGCGGCATGGTGACCTTCCGCGACTACTGCAAGGCGCTGCTCGGTCGCGGGCTGACGACGCCGTCCGAGGTCGCGCGCGTGCTCTATGCGAACGACGACGGCATCGGTGAGCTGCCGCGTCACGTGCGATGTACGTCGTGCAGCGCGGTCAACGACGCCGACAACCGGTTCTGCGAGGAGTGCGGGGCGCCGATGCAGGCCGCTCCGGTGGCGCCGACTCCGGGATGATCAGGGTTCTGGTGGTGGAGTGCGGCCGGGGGTGTCGGGCCAGAAGAGGGCGACGAGACCGGCGACGAAGAGCAGGCATGCGCCGGGGAGCCACCGGATGAGCATCGCCTCGGCCTCGGCGGGCTCGGCGTCGATGCCGTACTGGGCGACCACCGCCAGTCCGTTGTTCAGCGCGTGCAGCCACACCGCGGGCCAGATCGAGCCGCTGCGTAGCACCAGCGCGGCCATGAGCAGCCCCAGCACCGTCGTGCCGAAGAGCCGATAGATGCTCAGGTGAAAGAGCCCGAACGCGATCGCGGTGACCGCTGCCGCAACGGCCGGCGACACCCGATCTCGCACGCTGGCGAGCAGAAAGCCGCGAAAGAGCGCTTCTTCGCAGATGGCCGGCGATACCGCGACGAGGGCGAGCAGCGCGATCCAGTCGAAGGCGTTCTCGGGCGGTGGGAAGAACCGCTCCATCTCCTGCGCGAACTGCTCGGCGAAGGCGTCGGACTGGGGCAGCACGAGGTCCGAGACGACGCCGTTGAGCACGTTCACGACCACGATGCCGCTGACCCCGAGCAGGGTCGCCGCGACCATCGCCCGCACCGTCGGTCGCCGCAGGTGGAAGGTCTCGACAAAGTCGACCTTCAGGTAGCGCGCGACGAGCACGGTCGGGGCGAACACGAGCCCCCACAGCGTCAGGATCAGCCCCGGGCGTGGCGCGAACTGCTGCACCGTCGCGCCGACGTAGTAGAGCAGCAGGAAGCCGATCGCGTACCAGGCGACCGCCTCGCCGATCGACGGGCGGGGGCGGGGCACGATCTCGGACGGCGCCATCAGCAGGCGGAACGTCCCGCGGTCGCCGATGACGACCGCTTCCTGGCCGAAGAGTCGGCCGGCGACGACGAGCACGAGGGACGCCTGGACCAGCGTCGCGCCAGCCACGAGCACGAAGCTGTCGGGCTGCACGCCCTCGAGCAGCATCTGCTTCATGAGCAGCACGACGTTGACCGCAGGCACGAGCGCGAGGGTCTCGTCGAGCACGAACCCCGGCATCTGTGCGATCATCGCTGGCACGATGCACACCAGATACACCGGCGTCACGTACGTCTGGGCGTCCTTGAAGCTCGGCGCGAGGATCGCGACGGTCATGAGCACCGCCGACAAGAGGAGCGCGAGCAGCACGATGCACGCCATCATCCCGACGATGACGGACGGGGGCAGCGAGACGTCGAGCTGGTCGAGGATCTCTGGCGCGAGCAGCAGCCCCTGACCGAACACGAGCACCATGCCGAGCAGGTTCGCGAAGCCGGACAGCAGGGCGATGCCGACGACGGCGAGGTACTTGCCGGCGACGATCTCGACCGGCGAGACCGGTGCGGTGAACAGGGTCTGGATCGTGCTCCGCTCGCGCTCTCCGGCGGTCAGGTCGATCGACGGGTAGAGCGCGCCGAGCATCACGGTGATGATCATGAAGATCGGCAGCATCGCGCCGAGCAGGTAGCCGCCGCGCTCGGTGCGGGCGCTGCGGTCGACGAGCTCGGGGGCGAGGGGTTCGATCGTCTCGGCGCCGAGCCCCGCGGCCTCGAGGCGGCGGGTGACCTCGGCGTCCGACCAGTCCATCAGCAGGGCTTCGACGCGATCGACCGCGAGCCGGGACGCGTCGTCGACGCTCTCGAACTGGACGTCGATCGGCACGGATCCGCCGGCGTCCGGGTCCTCCCAGGCCAGGGCGTCGATCACGACGTCGTGCTCGTCGTCACGGACGTCCGGCGCGATGCTCGGTGCGTAGACCGAGAGCTCGATGTTCTCGTCGGTCAGCGCCTCGATGAGCGCCTCGGGCGGTGCCTCGGCGACGATCGCGACCCGCGACGGCTCGGCCTCGAGCTTCTGCTGCTGCACCATCGCGACCTGCGTCACGAGCAGCAGCAGCGCGGGGTAGAGCAGGAT